>JACCDP010323621.1_pt1 | contig 20093 bp, 3 predicted proteins | sample 7445841 | NCBI WGS metagenome assembly JACCDP01 (sample SAMN15323441, study PRJNA562643) | freshwater metagenome | isolation source: river surface water | place: USA:Blue River Watershed | collected 2017-08-17
GGTATTACTTTTTAAATTACATTTGCTAACTTAATCAGACATGGCTTCATTTACAGACGCAATATCACAATTTAACCCTTATGTTTCCCAACTTCCCATAGATGCTATGGTGAAGGTGGGTATGTATAAACAGCAGAAGTATGATGAGGGAGTTCAGAAAATTCAGGGATATATAGATAGTATTGCTGGATTAGATGTTGTCAAACCTCTTCAAAAACAATATCTGCAGTCAAAGCTTGATGAATTAGGAAGCAAGTTGAAAACTGTAGCTGCTGGAGACTTCTCAAACTTCCAGCTTGTTAACTCTGTAGGAGGAATGTCTACACAGATTGTTAAGGATCCAATTGTAAACAATGCTGTCATGTCCACTCAGAAAGTTAGAAAAGGACAACAAGACAAAGAGGCAGCAATTAAATCTGGAAAGTCTTCTCCTGAGAATGACTGGTGGTGGGATACCCAAGTAGGAAGCTGGATAAATGATGGAAAACTTGATAGTAGCTTTAATGGTGGTTATCTAGAGTATATAGATGTTGATTCTAAACTAAGAGAAGTTGCTGAAAAAGTTAAAGAAGTAGATAATTCTATTGACATCCCTTATCAAAGAGATAATGCTGGTAATTATATCCGTGACAAGAATGGTAATCTTTTGGTTGATGATGCAATGCTTCGTGTCAAAACTAAAGGTAAGTCTGCTCAAAAATTACTTGATAACTTTTATTCAAGCTTGGATGAAAGAGAGAAGCAGCAACTTGGTATAACTGGAATGTATCATTACAGAGGAGCAACTAAAGATACATTCAAGAGAGATCTACAAACCACATACGATAGAAATAAAAAGATGCTATCTGATGAGGTTGTTGATTTGGCTGTTGAACTCAGGTCAAACCCCAATCTCACATCTGTACAAAGAGCAGAGAAAGAAGCACAGATCAATAGAATAAATGAAACACTCAGGAGTGGTAAACTCGATAGCGAGTTAAGATCTGAACTATCTAGATTAGATAGTATAACCAATATAGAAGATTATAAATCTAAACTGTATACGCAGAAATACTTGACCAACTTAGCTCAAGATATGTCTTATCAGAGCTATGTCCAAGAAATTCAAAGTAATCCATATGCTCAGATGAATATGGAGAAAAAGAAATTGGAGTTTCAAGTTAATAGAGCTAGACAGGAACATGCAGAGTGGTCAGCCACCCATGCTCTAAATATACAAAAGTTTCAAGCTGAAGAAACAGAACGAGTGAGAAAATCAATGCTTGAAGCTCCTGTTGTAACTCCTGGAGGTCTTCCTACAAGTACAAAGATGCCCACTCTTGCTGAACTTAACACACAAATAGAAGCTGCTGGTCAAGCATCAAAACAACTTGATTCAGAATATGCTCCTCAATTATTTTCAAAATTATCAGCAGGTGAAAGACAAAAGGCTTTACAAAAACTTGTCGATGATTATAATATTAATCCAAGAAGCATAAAAGATCCTCTACAAAAAGAATATGTAGAAAGAAAGAGAGGATTTGAAATAGACATTGCACAGAAAAATAACTTGTTTAAAACTGTACATGAAGGAAGTAAACAGTTTGATGAGCAGATTGCTAAAGTAATGGGATCTGAAGGTGGTGTTAATTTTGCAAATGGAAAACAGTTATATAGTGCAGAAGAACTTTTCTCTGTAGTGAATGACGCTAAGAAGTTTATAAAAAGTGAAGGTGGAGGTTTTGGAGGAACTAGAGCAAAAGTTTCAGTTGATAAAGAAGGGTTGCTTGCTAAATATAGAGGTACTAAATATGAACCAATTGCAAGAGCTTATAGTAAACGTTTTGATGGACAACCGCTAACTTCTGTTGAAAATTCAATAATTAACAAAGGTATTGCTCTTGAGAAGAAGTATCAACCAATTCTTGCAGGTACAGTAAAACAAAAGCTTGATTATCAATCAGCTGAGTTGGCTAAGAGAATGCCTGAATATCAAGTGTCTGTTGGTACAATAGACTCAAAGAATGAAAATGTCAAGAGACGTATTGACAATCTTTTAGGAAATAAGTTTCGTGAATTTGAAACATTTGGTGCAGTGGACGTTGAACGTAAGGGACAATTTGATCCTGCAACCATCACAGAGCTCCAGAAGAATCCTAATACAAAATATACCATTGAGAAGAAATTTGATGGTAGTGCTAACATGATTGTTACAGATGGGTCAACCACTCAAGTAGTTCCAATGACTACAAATGAGTTTAGTTCTTTCTTCCCAGACTATGCACAAACACATCCTTTGAATAGTGTTAAATATGCTGTAATGTCATCACCAAATCACACTACAAATCTTGCTGGTGGAAATGATGAATCTGCTGCCGTTAATGCTTATTTCACTGGATACAATATCCCTGGTTTGGCAAAAACTGCAATAGCTCCTAAAGTTAGACTTGATGTAGAAGGTAATCCTTTTAACAATGGTGGTCCTAGTGATAAGTATAGTGTTAGGATGTATGTGTATGATGGCAATACATGGAAGACAGATATTCTAAATCAACAAGGATTCCTTACAGAAGATGGTGTACTTGGAGTAATTAACAATATTGGAACAAACACTGTAGAAGATCTACTGAAAAAAAATAGATAAATAATGGCTATTTTTGATAACGAACTTATTGATAATGTTTCTAACAGAACTCCTGAGGCTCCTAAGAAGCTTCTACCATCTCCCACTGTAAGAGATGTTGATGTTAGTCTTGGTGGTTTTGAAACATACGGTGGTGCAGGTGTTGGAAAAACAGGGTTGAACATTGATCAACTTTCTGAGTTTTCTGGACTTAGAACAAATCAATCTTCTTTCAGTAGCCCTGTACAGATGGTTCCAAGAAGTGAGCTTCTTGCAAATCAACGTTATACCACGTATCAAAGAAATGTAGATCTTGAGAACATATATGGTTTACAACAATCATGGGCAGATCAATTAGCCAATGGTGTTATAAAAATGGGAGGACTTGGTGTAGGTACATTCCTTCAAGGATTTGCCACCATCCCAAATACAATCTCTGCCATTAAGAATGGTAAACTCTCCAATCTATCTGGAGGAGTGGATGGTTATGAGTCTGCTATTGATAACTGGACAAAGAACTTGGAAGACATTTTTCCAAACTATTACACTCGTGAGGAACAAAAAAATCCTTATCTAGCAATGATTCCTTTTGCTCCAGGTTCTGCGAACTTCTGGGGTGATAAGGTTATTAAGAATCTTGGTTTTACAGCAGGTGCAATTGGTTCAGCAGTTGCTCAAGATGCAGCAATAGGTCTTGTAACAGAAGGTATTGGAGCAATTCCTTTAGTTGCTGGTCAAATAGGTAAAGCTTCTCTTTTCCTAAATAAACTGTTCACTGGAACAAATAACGTAGAAAAAGCTCTTGATGTAGCAAAAGCAGCTGGTGTTGCTGCTGATAAAATACTAGATGTTAAAAAGCTAGGAGAGATTGCTGCATATACAAAAGTTGCTGATGGATTTAGATATGGAATGTCTTTGTATGGATCAGCAAGAACTGAGGCTGCTATTGAAGCTAGGGATTCCTACCGCACTGTAAGAGAAGATCTCTTAAGACAATATAGACTTGAAAATGCTGGTGTTGATCCTACAGGAGAAGATGCTGAGCAAATTGAAGATTACGCAACAAGTGCAATGAATACCAGATTTGGTATTAACATGGCACTACTGACAGCATCTAATGCTATTCAGTTTGGAAATTTATTTAAATCATTTACATCTGCAAACAAAGCTGTCTCAGGTCAACTTACAAGAGAACTTGAAGATCTTGGCAAGATAGGTTTGAAAGAAGGATCTAAAGATGTATTTGAGGCAAAGGTTGCTACAGGATTAGGAGAAAAAGTTTGGGAGTCTGTTAGACCAAAGATGGCAAACATCTTGACAGAAGGTGTGTATGAAGAAGGTGGTCAGTATGCCACTGAGAAAGGTGTGTACGATTACTATACAAGAAAGTACAAAAACCTGTCTGATCCAAAGAATAAAGAAACCTGGGACACTGTAAACGAAACAGTAAACTCTACACTTACAGGATTAAAGAATCAGTTTGGTAGTTCAGAAGGATTGGAGAACATGATGGTGGGTGCAATTAGTGCACTCATATCAGGTGGTATAATGGGAAGAATTGATTCAGCTAAAGGAGAAGGAAAAGAAGCACGTTTGCAAAACTCAATCAATCTTCTCAATCAATATGGTCTCACTGGAGTTCTTTCTAATCAGTATGATAATACACTAAGCTCTGCCACTATTGCTAAAGAGATGGATGAAGCTGTAAAAGCTGGAGACATCTTTAAGTATAAGAATCTTAAGAACGACATGTTCTTCAACTTTGTACAATCACGTATTCCTTCAGGAATGCATGATGTTACAATTGAGCAATTGAAGATGTTGAAAGATTTGGACAAAGCTGAATTTGAGAAGTCATTTGGTATGGACTTCAATTCTTCCAATAAGTCCACTGTAAATGAATATGTAGATTCATTAATCAATGAAGCTAATCAAATTAAAAAGATTAGTGATTCAATTGATTTTACATTCAAGAATCCTTTCAAGAAGATAGATAGCCCAACCACTGATGAGCAGGCCAATGAAGCGATGAACTTCATGTTATTCAACCAGTGGAAGACAGAACTTACATATCTTGCAGCAAAGGTTCCACATGTAAATAATAGATTAAATTCTGTACAACAAAGTGTTAGTGATATTAGTCCTGCTGTTACAAATGATTTGCTTGCTCAGTTAACTAATAAAGAATCACTCAAAGATCTTGCAACATCATATGAGCAAAGGGCTAATGATTTAAATAAAACTATCACAGATTTTACATCTGCTCAAGATAGAAAGAATATAAAAGATCAGAGTAAGGCATTGCGTACAGCATCTGAAAGAATTAATCTTGGTTTGACAAATGGTGTAGACAATAAGTTATTTGACTACTTGCTCAACTTTGAACTCAATAATCAAGATCCAAAAGCTGATAGACAAGTTGGTCCAGAAAACGCCCTTGACCTATTTACATATGGTCACGATATCAATAGACTTAATGTTCTAAAAGACAGAGTGGTTGAGTTGTATGATAATCTCACAAGTGAAGAAGGGTTCAATAAGTATATGGATCAGGGAGAACAATTACGTTCTAGATCTATTCCTGAAGAAGAAGAAAAGAAAGAAACAGAAACACCTGAAAAAGAAGGTCCTCAGTTTATAAACAAAGCTGGTGAAAAACAAGAGTTTGAAGAGGGTAGAGAGTATCAGATTCCTATAGGAAAGAAAGCTAGAATTGATAAAGTTGCTGATGATAGGTGGCAAGTAACTGCACCTGATGGGAACATCACCTTTTATGGATCTCAGGAAAAAGCACAGGAAAAAGTTGATTCTATAAACGAAGAACTTGGTAACCTTCAGAAGGTGAAGGTGATTGCTATCAATGATGATGGTACTGTAAAGGTTGAAGATATCAATGGTGATATATATAATGTTGATCCATCTAAGTTTGAGGGATATGAGAAGATAGAAACTGAGCAGGAGAAACTGCAGAAGTTTAAACAAGATGTAGAAGAAGATCAGAAAGATATAGAACATACATCTGGAACAATAGCTTCTAAAGAAAATACAGCAAGGACACCAACTGAATTTGATGTAGAAGATAAAAAGAAAGGTATAGAGTGGTTGTTCACATCAACTAGTGGTGCGTCTGAAGATTGGGAAAGTGGTAAACTTAGCCCTAGTCAACAACGTACTATTACATTTAAAAACAGCTATAAGAATCTCCCCAACAGAAACAACCTTAGAATAATCCTTGTTACACAGAATCAAGAAAAATCTCTTGGTTTATCTGGATTGACAGCAATGTCAATGGTTGCAACTGGTGCAGATCCTTCTACATACACAGATGTGAATGATGGATTTGTTGGTGCTGTGTACGTTGAACAAGATGGAGCTGATGTATATTTTGTAGACAAGTATGGTAAGAGGATTGGAAAGGTTGGTGATCAAGTGGATATCAATGAGATTGTATTTGATACAATGCCCACAACAAGTCTTACATGGAGCAATAATGCTGCAAGATATAGAGAGTCAGATAAAGATAGAGCACAAGAATATTCAGATAGGTGGAAAGCTAAACGTAAACAACTGTTTGATTTTGCAGAAGGAAAATATGAAATATACAAGTTCTCTGTAAGTCCTGGTATTCCAGATATAGCAAATGTTAATGATAACAATGCTGTTGGTGAAAATCTTATTTCTGAAAGTGAGATTGTTTACCAAGAAGGACTTGTTGTAATTCCTACAACAGGAACTGTTCAACATCAAGGGCGTAACCTCAAGTTCCCTGATGGTGTTCCTGTTTTCCAATACAGAGATGTATTAACATTCCTCAAGACACGTAAGTTCACTAAGGCTGAAGCACGTGCTGTTTTTGAGGTGATGAAGAATATGTCTGAAGACATCAACAAGAAACTTGAACAGGGAAAGAAGATAAAGAGCAATAAGAAGTATACAAAGTTTCTTCAAAATGTTCTCTATTGGAGAAAATCACCTAAGACAGATAAGAACCAGATATACATTGATTATGATACAATGGATTTCTTCTTTGGTGGAAAGAGGTACGATTTAACAAATCTTGCTGCAAGTGAGGCTGAAATTATAGATCAACTTGAGAATCTCTATGCTAATGTAAATAATGATTCTCTTACAAAGAACTTCAGTGAGAAGTTTACTGAGTATTATATTGACAAGTCTGGAAAACTTACAACAAGACAATGGGAAAACTATCAGTCCTATCTGCTGTCTTCAAAGTATCCAGATGGATCTAATAGGGCAACATCAGACATTCCTCTAACTACGCCCATTCAGAAACCTACAAGTCTCAAACCTTTCAACTTTAAGCAAAAGTATTCTATCCTTGAGGGTGTAGAACTTCCTCCTGTTGCAGTGAAGCCTGCTGTTAAACCAGCAGCTCCTACAGCCCCCACAGCACCTGCTCCTTCTGGAGAGAAGATAGGTGACTACACTGTAGATGGTGTAACACAAAATGTATACCAACTTAAGAACGGTCCTGTTGGATTCACAGCCACTGTTAAGAATGGTGAAGTTTTTGTACAGGTTGAATCTAATGACACAACAAAGAAAATCGCTGAGAACAAAGAGGTTCTTAACAATACAATAATTCCTCTATTAAAATCAGAGAACAGATTTGATGCTACAGAAACTGACGAACAACATGTTCTTGGTTTTGTTTCTATGAAAGTAGCAAACGATTTACAAAAGCAACTTAATGCTTCAGTTGCTCCAGCACCTGCTCCTGAGGATGTTGTAACACCTCCTACTCCTGTACAACCAACAGCTCCTGTTTCTACAGATGCTAAAGCTGATATAGAAAGAAGAAGACAAGAAGAACTTAATAAAAAATCTACACAAGGTACATTAAAAAATAGTCCTTTAGATGATGTTCCTTATTATGAAGGTAAGGTTAAAGAGGCTCAAGAAAGACTGGATAGAATTACTAAAGAAGAGGGTGAGTTTGTTCCTGGTAGTGATAGAGAATTAGGATCATTTCAGGGGATGTTGAATAATGCTAAGAAAAAGGTTGCAAATATCAACGCTAAGTATGATGCAGAACTAGCTGCTTTAGAAGGAACTAAACCTGCTGCACCAAAAGATTTCAAAGGAACAAAACCTCCACCCAACAGTGAATATAGAAGAGTGGGAGCTGATGGAATAGAAAGAATTTCTAGTGAAGAGCTTGAATTATTCAAAACTTGGGCTGCTGAGAAAGTTCCAACTATCCCTTACGCTGTAATGGAGAATATTCTTACAACACATGATGGTGAGAAAGCATGGGGTGCATTTGAGAATGGTGTAGCTAAGTTCTATAAATCTGCAGCTAGGGGCACAGAATATCATGAAATAGGAGAAGCTGTATGGAACGGGATGCTTTCACCTGAAGAGCGTCAGGCTATTCTTGATGAAGAAAGGCAAAAGTCTGGTAAGTTTAAAGATAGACAATCAGGAAAAACCTACTCATACGATGATCCAAATGTAACTGACCAGATGCTGAAGGAGAGAATCATGGATGATTTTGCTGACTTCAGACTTGGTAAACTCCCTGCTCGCTCCTTGAAGGAGAAAGTTCTTAAGTTCTTCAGAAACATTATTGAATTCTTCAAACAGTTTGTACAGAAACCTTCCAAGAAAGAAGAGCTGTTCAAAGCAATTGACACAGGTAGGTTTAAAGAAAAAGTTATCTCAGAGAGTGTAAAGAATGACTTTGCTGAATATAGAGCTGTAGAAGGATTGACAGAAGAACAAACTCATGACTTTGTACAGGATATTACAGCTCGTGTTTTCCAGATAGCATTTGGAACAAACATGTCTTTGTACAATCCTGAGCAGATTACAGCTCCTCAGATATTTGCAGAAATAAAAGAAATGTATCAGGAAGAGGGTAAATTGGATTTGCTCTCTGAAAATGCATGGAGACAACTTGTTGGTAAAACCCGTGACTTCCTTCGTACATTCAAAATAGATTTTGACGAAGAGGGTGTTCTTGGTATCAATGATGAGAACTATAATAAGAATGACTACGCACGTGAGGCATTCTCTACAGACTGGAAGAAACAATCTCCATTCCCTATTAAGCTCATACTTGGCACACTTACAGAAACTGTACCAACTAGCCAAATAGATACTGCTTCCCTAGATCTTCCAAAACAAAAACTATCTAGTGTAAACGGATACAAAATCCTAAACTTTGCAAGAACCTTTGCAACAGCCATGGATAAGTTTGCAAACACCACTAGTGTAACTAAACTTGTAGACAAACTTATTGAATTGTCTAGATATGACGGTAACTATGTTCGTCTGTTCACTCGTCTGAAAGGTGATAGGAACACTGTATCTATAGACTTCTCAAAGTTTGAAGAACAAGATTGGAGATTGTTTATCAACTTCTATCAGACATTTACAAAACAAAAGCCTAATGCTGTTATACAATACATAGGTGAAAACAATGAAGTGTATAATGGTGCAGCTAATCTGTTCAGTGCTGTAGAACAATTTAAACAGGGATGGCTTGAGAATGTTAAGACATTAGCAAATGATAACAAATCTCTGATATATTATTATTCTCCAGATAAGACATATAGAACAAAGAAACTGTCTGATATTCCTATTGGTAATCCTCAACAGATGGTTGAGTTTCTTGACAAGCTTGGTATAAACTTTCCATTTGAGGTTTATCAAAATCTTAAAGATCCTCAACAAAAAGCTTTCGGAAGGGCTGTATCTGCAATACAGAAATATGCAAGTGAGAAAGAGATAGGAAAGATTACAGGAGAAACCCTCACCATAAATGGTCAGTTGAACACTCTTGCAGAACTTTATATAAAAGCTACCAATCCAAATATAGATTCTACATACTTTGGTGTAGATGGTAAACGTCAGCAATCTTATGCTGATAGCAATGCTCCTTCTGTATTTGAGAACACATTTAATGAAATAGAAACACTTGACGAGCTTCTTTCTGCAAGACCTGAACTCAACGATGTGTTCTCTAAAAACAGTTTGCTTCTTCAAAAGGGAGGTCCATTCTTTGACAAAGATGGTAAGCGCACAGATAGGAAACTGAAGGTGGGATACATTCAGGGTACAAAAGATACAGTGGATGATAAAGGAACAACTACAGCAAAGTTGGGTCTTGGTACAAGATTTGTACAAGAGTTTAACCAGAATCTGTCTGGTGAATACTATATTCTCATCCCTGCAGATGGATCTACAGAGTGGATGCTCAATCTTGGAAACCACATAAATTTTGAAGATTTTGAAGGAAACGAAGCTAATGATCAGATCCACAAAATATTCAGAGGCTACCTGGAAGATGATATTGAACTTGCCTTGTCTGACAGGTCTTATTTGAGAAATGTTAAACCTCGTGCAAAAGAACTTCGTTTCTTCAAAGATATTCTTTCTGAAAACCTTTTGAAAAAGTTGAACAAGCTGATAGAAAAGGGTGACAAAGAGAAAATTAAGAAATTTATCAACGATAACATTTCTGAGATAAATGCAAATGTAAACGACTATATAAATGGTACAGTGGATGATTCCATTAGAGATTTCCAAAACAATAGTCAGATTTTCCAAGTTGGTGAGAATACATATTCATTCCCATCAATGAATGATAAGTTTGCAAAAGAACAAGATGTTAATAAATATGACATGTCTGAGGATGAGCTGAAGGCATTGTTCAAATTTGCAAACACCAATTACATTATAAACAATATTGAGTTCCATAAGATATTGTTTGGTGACCCTTACCAGTTTGCAATTAAAGAAAATCAGCTGGATGAGACAAAACGTATTAAATCATTCCTCTCTCCAAGAAGAGTGACATTTGATAGTCCTGAGTTCAATACATGGTTGAATAGCAGGAATAAAGCAGGAGATATACCACTTGCCCCTGGAGATCCTGGTTATCATCTGCATAGAAGCTACACTCCAACAGTCACTATTGCTGATGTAAATATTGTTGGTAGTATTGCTATGATGGAAGGTGTTTCTAAAAATATAAAAGATGCTTATGCTAAAACAAATGAAGCAGATGCTGCATCTATATTGATAGACACTACATACAGAGAAGTTAAGAACAAGAATGGACAATGGGGTAAGGAGGCTGAAGATTTCCATCAGTGGCAAATGGCCTATACAAGAAACAGAATGTCTGCCAAGGGATTGTACAATTATACGAATGACAATCTTAAAAAACAGGATGAGAAAACTATTTCATCTCCTTCACCAAAACATACAATAGAGGTGTTGAAACCTATTGTAACTGGTAGTAAACATAATAAGAACACCATCGACATGGTTTTGGACAAGTTTTCTCAAATGCCTATGTATTATAGCATGGTTGAGGGAACCAATCTAGAGAACCTTTATATGAAGATGATGAAGGAAGACATAGGATATGTGGTGATGATAAGTGGTAGAAAGGTGGGTGCTGAGAATCTCCATAGCTTGTACAATCAAGATGGGTCATTCAATCAAGAGGCATTTAACAACCGAATTGAAGTTCCTTGGAAAGCTTATGGTATCCAGGTGGAAACCACAACAGATAGTAATAATAAAGATCAACCAAGAGGATCCCAGCTTACCAAAATGTCAAGCATGGATCTTTATAGCAATGGTGAACCTCTTGGTAAAAATCCTGAAAGAAAGGCAATTATAAAGAAAGCTTACGATAGGAATAAAGATATTCTTGACAAGATGCATGAGAATTCCTACAAGGAACTTCTTAATAAGTTGGGAATTGAAGACCTTGGTGATAGCTTTAAGGTAGTAGACAGCAAGAAACTTTCAGAAGCTCTTGAGTATGAAATGCTTAGAAGAGAACTTTCTGATAATGCCATTGACACTGTTAGAACTGATGAGAATGGTCAATTCAGAATACCTTTTGAATCATCCCCTGCATATCTACAGATAAGAAACATTATGTTCTCTATGGTGGACAAAGCCCTTGTTTCTCCAAGAATGAGTGGTGGTGCTCATGTACAGGTTCCTGTTACACTCTGGGAATCTGCTACAAAAGGAAGAAGCTTGGCTTATAAAACCAAAGATGGTTGGAAAAAGATAACCAAAGAAGAATATGATAAGCTGGATGAGAATGAGAAGAAGAAGGTTGCACTTACAGATGACACTCTTAAGTTCTACACAAAGGATGATCCATATTGTGAAGTGATGCTTCCTCACTGGTTCAAAGATAAGTTTCCAAGAAACAAGTTTAAGACAGATGAAGATATTCTCAACTACCTGAATAATACAGAAGAGGGTAAGAAGATTCTTACAGGTATAGGATTTCGTATTCCTACACAGGCAACAAGTTCTGTTGAGGTGTTTAGGGTGAAAGGATTCCTCCCACAATATATGGGGGCAACAGTTGTTGTACCTTCTGAAATCACCACTAAAGCAGGATCTGACTTTGATATTGATAAACTCAATATGTACCTGAAGTCTGTATACGTAAATGCAAGGGGTGAGGTTAAGTTGGTAAAATATCTAGAATCTGAAGAAAAAACAAAAAGTTTCTTCAGTGATGAGTTTGATAGGATTCTTGAAGGTAAATCAGTTAAGAAAGCTGAACTACTTGAAGCAGTTGACATTCTTACATACGATTTAGCAGATCCAAAAAATCTTCTTAAGAGGTATGGTAATATTTTGGATGTATTATTACAAGACTATAATGATGCTTCTGATTTGGCAGATTCTCTTATGAAGGATTTGGAGAAGCTTGGTGATGCATCTGTTCAGGCTGATCTTAAACAAAAGTTTGTAAATCAGGCATATAAGCAATCTTTGGAGAATGAATACTACGAATCTCTTGAAGAACTACTTACACTCCCTGAGGTGTTTAACAGATTGATTTCTCCTGTAAGTGACGGTGGTCTTAAGAAACTGTCTGAAAGACTGGATGAATTAACAGGTTTTGACGAGAGCAAGATTAAGAACAGACTTCTTAACAGAAGCTACATGACCGCTCTCAGACATGCGTTTGTATCTGCAAAGAAATGGGTGGGTATTGCTGCTGTTAATATTACAGGTCATTCATTGTTCCAGAAGTCTCAAATATATCTTGATCCAGAGAGATTTGAACTTTTGTCAAAGAGAGACAAAGAACTTCTTGGTGATGGTTCAGTTGTTCTTCCTCACAACACTGTTGATATAAATGGAAAAACATATGTATCAATGTCTGGGGCAAAGACTGAAGATGGGAAGCAATACATATCTGATAGGTTGTCTGGATATGGTACATCTTTTGTGGATGTATCAAAAGATCCATACATTATGAAACTTATCAAGAGTGAATTGGTTGTTGGTACATTTATGTATCTTGAAAGAATTGGTGCAGGTGAGAAAGCTGCAATGTTTTTAAATCAACCAATCATTGCTAAATATCTCAATCACCTGGATAGTATTGGTTATAAAAATTTGTTTAACAAGAAAAACATAACCAGCGCCCTAGAATCTTTTCCTGCAAAAGGAGAAACATTCAGAGCAGCAGGTATAGATGTAAACGCTCTTGAGAGTAACATTGAGAAGTATTACAAGAATGGTGGTAAGTTTGATGCAGATATAGACAATGCTGTACAGCAAAAGATATTCTTTGAGTTCTTGAAGTATGCTAAGATGGCTGAGTTCAGCTTCACTCTCACTCAAGGATATAACTACGACACTACTAAATTTAGTAGTGGTGATGCGCTGTTCAGAAAACAAACAAGAACCCAACAAGCAAGAGAGAAAAACATATTCTCATCTATAGATAAGGTGTTGGACAACTCATTCATTGGTGAGCAGGCTTTCTTGATTGACAAATCTACAGAAGCATTGGGAGAATACCTAAAGCTTGAGAATCCGAAACTGAGAATAATAAGCGACACAGTATTGAGACCATTTGCTGAGAATCAGTATTTGTCAGCTGACGATTATGAAAAGATAGGAAACAGAATTACATCAGCTTTCCTTGACTTCATAATCCAAACTAAAACAACACTAAGTGATGAATTAAAAGCATTGTTGGTAGATCCTGCTACAGCTGTAGCTACACAACTTGCTGAGGCTCAGGCTAAGTTTCCTGAAAACAGATTGTTGAACGATCTCCAAGTAGTTAGTTCTGATAGGTTTGATGGAGCAAAAAGTATCAAACTTAGAGTGAATGACAAAGCTGCATATAGTGAAAATCTCTACCAGGGAATGTTCAGAGAGCTTAGAGACAATCCTGAAACAAATGCTCTGTACAATAACATTGTAAAGCTGGCTATCCTTCAAGGAACTTACCAGAGTGCAATATCAATAAGGAATGTAATTCCTATTGAAGACTTCAGCAAAACAATTGCTCCAGTTATTGCAAATCTTGTAGCCACTCCTGAACTGGCAGCATTTGCAAAAGGAGCTTTCCAAAGAAACAACTGGAAGAATTCAGATGTATGGAGAAGTATTTCTCCTAAGTTTTTTGTAAACGATGAGCCTATTGGACAAGTTGAAACATATAGTGGTGACATTATTGACATCTACCAATACAACTCTCCTGCATTCCCAGATATTCCAAACCTGAACATAAGTGGCACTGATAGAAAAATCCTTACACTGAATGAGGCTTATAACTATCTGGATGTTCAAAGAGACTTCCTCTTGGTTCCTGCAGTTGTTACAGATAGGAAAACTGGTGACATGATTGATGTTGAGACAGGAACCACTATGACAAGATCAATGATTGCTCAAATGAAAGCAAAAGGTGATATGTCATACAAGGATGTATACGGTTACCAGAAGGTGAAATATGATAATGGTGATCCTGTTCTTATATATGATAAGGATGGAAATGCTATACACATCTATAAACTCATTAATCTTCTTGGAGATGGAGTATTTGCTTCTGAGTATTATAATGTAAACAAACCTTCTGTGTTCAACAATGGTACAAAGAAGATTGATAATGAGATTCCTGATGCGGACATTATTAATTATTATGCTCCAAGAACAACAGATCCTAAACCAATAGCCCCTGCTCCTGTACAACAAACTCCTGCAACTGTAAGTGAAACGGATGTTTTTTCTGGAATACCAGTTAGATATAAAGATAAACAGCAAACAATTAGAATAGATTATCCTAAAGAAATAGAAGGAATGTCTTCTGGATTACTAATTAAAATGGTTGATACTCCTTATGATAGTTCTAGAGTGGCTGAACTTGAATCAACAATTGGTAATTATCAAGATGCTATTGAAAAAAAATATGGAAAAGCTGCTGGATATTATGTTGGTGAAACTCAAAATGACATAACTATCCCTGAAGCAGAGTTTTTAAGAGACAATGTTAAATTTGCTAATGAATTCATGGATAACTATTTATCTGATGAATTAGCAGAAGGTATGACTATGCAAGAATATGCACAACTTCTTCTTGATAGAAATGAAAGATTAGTAGATACAAGACAACTTAAACTGTTTACAGGATTTAATGCAAGTGATAAATTTACACAGGAACAAAAAGAAAAAATATTCACTAACTTTGCATTGAAACATTCTATGAACACCGAAAGAGCAAAAGAATATATAAATGAATCTTTTGCCGCAGACCCAGAAAAAACTATTAGTATACTTAAAGAATGCTACTTATAATATGGCTTGTATAAATCCAAATAGTCCAGAATTTATAGCTGCTCTTAAAAGAACAGGTAATCCTTTATTAGCTGAAATTGAAGTTAACAAAATGATGTTTCAGCTTCCAGGAACAGAACTATCAAAAGCTTCTCCTGAGACAATCAAACGCATCAAAGAGTTTCTAACTAGCATAGGTGTTGATTACCAAGCTGTTAATAAGATAGCTGTCAATGGTGAAATAATTGGTGCTAATGGTGTTGCTGATATTACACAGAAACTTATTCAGGTGGTAAATGGTAAAGATGCATCTACACTTCCTGAAGAAACTATGCACTTTGTTGTAGAAATCATCCAACAAACAGATCCTAAACTTTTCAACACACTTCTGAAGGAGATTAATGGATATAGGATACTGAATGATGTATTTGCTACATACAGCACCGATCCTAGCTACCAGACAAAAGAAGGTAAACCTGATGTAATAAAACTCAAGAAAGAGGCTATTGCAAAGGTGCTTGCTGAAACAGTTATAAATAAGGCAGAAGGATCTATAGAAAATCCAGAAAATCTTGCTAAGGTGGAGAGTTGGTGGGAGAAAATACTTAACTACCTGAAGGGATTGTTCCTTAAGAGTGGGTTTGATACAGCAGCAATGAAGATTCTCTCTGGAGAAGAGATTGGAAATGTAGATGATATTAGAAATAAAGAAGCACAGATATATCTACAGAAGGGTACAAGAGATTCTACGTACGAAAGACTTAAAGATATTTCTTCAAAGATTGATAAAAGAGATGACGGGTATTATATAGATGGTAAAAAAGTTCCCAGAAGGGTAACTGATCTTGTAAAAGATTGGTATGAGAGAAGATTTAAAGCTAAGGATCTTACAAAGAATGAATATCAAACAGCCCTGTTTGATCTAAAAGCAGAGAAAGGAACAGATGGTCATGCTGATCTTGAGTATGCTTTTAGTTTATTTGTAAATGAAGATGGATATTTAAGAACCACACCACTTGATGATAGTGGATATGTTTCTCGACTCAATCCAAATGATCGAGATATGTATGAACTCCTGAGGGATAATTTAAAAGATCGTCTTAACTCTTTCCCTAAAGAGAATGGTGGGACAAGATTCTTGTCTGAAATAATAGTGTATGATGCTAAGCGTGGTTTGGCTGGTACGATAGATTTCTTGGCAATTGAACCTGATGGTAAAACAAACATCCTGGACTGGAAGTTCATGGATTTGAATGTTGAGAAATATACAGATGTTCCTTGGTACAAGGTTAATGCTTGGAGACAGCAGATGGAACAATATAAACTCTTGTTAGAAAAAGTTTATGGTGTTAAACCACAAGACTTTAAACAAACAAGAATGATTCCAATCAAGGCTAAATATGTTGGTGGAAATGCCAAAGAGGGAATTCTCCCTACACTTTCAGGTATACAGATTGGAGATGTTAATGTAAAGAATATTAAAGAAGACTATCTCTTGCCTGTAGGACTAGAAGGGGAGAAAACAGGAAACAAAAAGGTTGATGCTCTCCTAGAAAAACTAAATGCTGTATATAGAAAGATTTCTGAAAAGAAAGCTCTTCCTAGTGAAAAGCTTAGCAAAGCAGAACAACTGAATGCGCTCTTCTCTGCTATTAGACAACTTCAGATTAAACAAAATATCAAACCTTTATTGTACCAAGCAAAGGTGTTGAACAAACAACTTGATAATCTTCTTGAACAATACAAGACAAATTGGAAAGGAAAAGATGTTAAATCTTTCTCTCAAGAACAAATTAGTGCGTTCTATGATGAACTGGAAATTGCACAGAACTCTATATCACATTACACTACATTAGACACAGAGCTTAAGTTTCTCTTCAAAGGAGAACTATCTGAAGAAGATAAAGCACTCAGAGAAGACTTGAGAGAAACAGTGGATGATGCAAGAGGTATATTATCAGAACTATCTGAAGTGTCAGGGGAGTTTGTAGAAAACTTTGTGGCTGGTTCTGAAGGAGTAGATGATTTTCTCACTCCTGAGAAGGTGATAAAGGGTATAACAAAATGGTTTTCTTCTACAGCTACAATTCCATTAAAAGCTTTGGAAGTGCTTTATAAAAAAGCAAACAGAGCATTTACGTATGCTGCTCAGGACACAGTTGCTGAAACCAAAAAGCTCATGGGCATCAAATCCAAATATGATGAATGGGCAAAAGGTAAAGGATTGTCATCTAAAAACTATTTCAGCTTTATAAAGAAAGAAAAGTCAAATGAGCTTATAGATGAATTTAATCCAGAATTCTATAAAACTCTTAAGAAAAAGATTGGTGAAAAGGACATTCAGTGGATAAAGGACAATATAAATGTTGCAGAATACACAGACTTTCTTAAAGAGAAACTTAAAGAAGATTTGCAACGTGTTCAAGATAAACCAAGAGTGGGAACTGATGAAGAGATAGAAAGAGATATAAAGAGAGAGATTGCACAAATCAAATCTTTATATGATACATCTACAATAGATTCAGCTGGATGGTATAACTATGACATACTTAAAAAGTTTCCTGACAGAACCACTTGGGAATCAAATGAGTGGAAAGAACTAACCAAATCTGAGAACAAACCAGCTCTCGATTTCTATAATTATATTAAAGAAAGGAATGAGTATTACCAAGAAATAGGATATATAAGTAAAGCTGAGGCTAGGGTGTTCCTACCATTTGTCAGAAAAGGACTTATGGAGAAACTTGTACTTGGTGGTAACATTTCTTTTGGTGAGCAATTCCTTAGGAGTGTATCTATAGATGAGGGAGATGTTGGATTCGGTAAAATTGATCCTCTTACAGGTAGACCAATTGATACCATTCCTACATATTTTACTAAAGAAATTGAAGGAGAACTTAGTACAGACTTGTTTAGAACCATGGCTCTTTACAATGAGATGGCTATTAGATATAAATATCTTCGTGATATTGAAGCTCAAGGACGTGCTTTGATTAACACTGAAAGAAATAAGAAAGCGATTGCTACATCCATGTTTGGCAAAACTGTTTATAAGGATGGTGTATTGCAGTATACTCCAGACAATAATGAAAATGCCCAGCTGATTGAGAACATGGTTAAGGGTATTATATATGGACAGAAGTTTGTAGAAAGTGAAAGCTTTGACCAACTTCTTGGTAGCCTAAGTGATTTTGGAGAAAGAGCCAATAAGAAACTTGGAATTAAGATATTCCCAGAGAACCTATCTGGAAGACAGATTAGTATTAATAAAGTGATAAATCAACTTAATAATACATTCCAACTTAATGCATTGGGTCTCAATCCTCTATCTGCTCTATCAAACTTGTTAGGTGGTAGTTTCCAATCTGTAATTAACGCTGAAACCTATTTTACAAAAAGCGATTTTATATCTTCTCAACTTTTCCTAACAGCAGGTAAAATGACTGGTGGCGAAGATCAAAAGAAGTTTATTGGTGCTCTTGAGTATTTCCTTCCTCTAACAGAAAGTTACAATAAAGAACTGGCTAAACACCTGTCAATCAGTAAGTTAAGTCAAGAGAACATACAAGAATTTCTGATGATACTCATGAGGAAATCAGATATGCTTGTACAAACTGCAAACTTCCGATCCTTCTTAATTAACACTATTGTAGATGGTGATAGAGTGGTGAATGCTCGTCAATATCTTAAAGAACAACCTGAATACCAGGATATGTTTGCAGGCACTCAAGAGGAAAGAAAAGCTAGAAAAGAAAAGTTTGAAGATGATGTAAAGAAGTTGATTGAGGAAAAAGGTGTACTGAAACTTGCTGAAATAAAGGATGGAGAACTTGTTATTCCAGGTGTTGATAAAAAACACGAGAGTGTTGTAGAACTTAGAAGAAAGGTACAACAACTTAGCAAGGATGCATTAGGTAACCTTTCTGAAGATGATCTGAGAATGATCAATTTGAACATATATGGAAAATCATTCATGTTGTTTAAGAACTGGATTCCTCGTCTGGTAGATGTGCGTCTTGGTAATCTTAAATACAATTCTGCTTCTGATGCCTATGAGTGGGGAAGAATGAGAAATGTATTTAGAATAATGTCTGAAGATGTGCTTGGAAGTGTATCTAATCTGATTAATTCTCTCCAAGGTAATGATAAAGGGGTTGATTTCATGAGGCAGCTTTATGAAAAGAAGAAAGCAGATTATGAAACAGACACAGGTAAGGAACTTAAAATGACAGAGTCTGAGTTTATGAGTCTGGTTCAAAAGAATATAAAAGCCCAGCTTGTAGACGTTATATTCATGCTTACACTATTCGCTCTCTATTTGGGACTAAAAGCAAACGCTCCAGAAGATGATGAGGATGAGGTTGTAAAGAATCAATATAAGTTCATGTTAAGAGCTGTAGATAAGGTGAAGGATGAGTTGGCATATTTTTACGATCCTACTAGTTTCACCACATTGGTTTCTTCTGGAATATTCCCATCAATTTCATATCTGAACAACTTTAAGAAACTGCTAATGAACTTTAGTACAGAAATGTACGGATTGGGTGTAGGTGATGAGGAACTTGTAGAGAAAACCAAGGTGATCAAATACCTGATGAAGTCATTCCCTGTAAGTAATCAAGCTGCTGGTATGCTCCCTATGTTCTATCCAGAGTTGGCTAAAGATCTTGGCATCAGGGCACAGTCACAAGCTAGACCAGTTACCTTATAAAATGGTACATCTATAGCTATATTATATCCAATTTTTTTTCGTAACTCATTGAAAATCATTAATAATCATTAATTTTACAACTATGCGTATTGCTACAATTTGCCCAACCTGTGCCACACTAGTAAATGCCCTTTGCGTCATTTATGATGGTGACTATTTAGCTAATATTGGAGCTGAGCCTGGAGATACACTTGA
>JACCDP010769185.1_pt1 | contig 20090 bp, 19 predicted proteins | sample 7445841 | NCBI WGS metagenome assembly JACCDP01 (sample SAMN15323441, study PRJNA562643) | freshwater metagenome | isolation source: river surface water | place: USA:Blue River Watershed | collected 2017-08-17
ATGGCTATGGCTATGGCTATGGCTATGGCTATGGCTATGGAAGTTATGGCTACGGTTATGGATACTATGGTGAAACCCAAAAAAAGCCCAATGTGGTATTGAAAGTGTTGAGTTTATTGCTGGCCCCATTGTTGGCCCCTTTGGCGGATTTGAAAAAATTGGGTGGCAAGAAATCAAAGAACAAGAATGTGTATTAATAACCAAATAAACAGATGAGTAAAGAAGTATTGGAAGCGAATTCAGAATGGGATTTGGTGATTGAACCACAGAATTCCTTGTTTGAATTGCACTTAAAAGACGTCTGGCGTTACAGAGACCTTTTGTGGCTGCTGGTAAAGCGTGATTTTGTGTCTTTTTACAAGCAGACCATTCTCGGGCCCTTGTGGTTCTTCATTCAGCCTTTATTCACCACGATTATTTTCACATTTATTTTTGGAAACTTAGCTGGTTTGAGTACTGACGGTTTGCCTCAGCCGCTGTTCTACATGGCCGGTATCACCGCATGGAATTATTTTGCTGATTGTTTGACAAAGACTTCCACCGTATTCAGAGACAACGCGAATATTTTCGGGAAAGTTTATTTCCCTCGGCTCATTATGCCGCTAAGCATTGTTGTGAGCAACCTCGTGCGTTTTGGTGTACAAATGTTGTTGTTCTTTGCGATGATTGCATATTATATCTTTTTCGACAAGGCGGGCAGTGAATTTCATATGAATATTTATGCGTTGCTATTCCCTGTCTTGGTGCTTTTAATGGCGCTTCTTGGACTTGGTCTGGGACTCATCATTACCGCACTCACCATCAAATACCGTGATTTAGCCTTTTTGATTACTTTTGGCGTGCAGTTGATGATGTATGCAACAACAGTGATTTATCCACTCAGCGCTGCACCCGCCAAATACAAAGGGCTCATCGAGCTCAATCCCATGACAGGTATAATAGAAGCCTTCCGTTTTGGATTCTTAGGACAAGGTGAATTAACATTAAATACATTTGGGTTTTCTGTGGTATTTACGCTTATATCACTCGTTTTGGGTGTCATTATTTTTAACAAGACGGAGAAGACCTTCGTTGATACTGTATAAGTATGGGTAACACTGCCATAAAAGTAGAAAATCTATCCAAAATTTACCGACTCGGCGAAATAGGCACCGGTACCATTTCTCGGGATATGGAGCGCTGGTTTAAAATGAAAGTTTTAAACCAAGAGGACCCATTTCTCAAAATAGGTGAAAACAATGATAGGACTAATAAAGGTTCTTCAGATGTTGTCTATTCTTTGCGTGATATCAATTTTGAAATAAACCAAGGCGACGCTGTGGGTATCATTGGTCGTAACGGAGCTGGCAAAAGTACCTTGTTGAAAATCCTTTCTAGAGTCACAACCCCCTCTACTGGCCGAATTAATATCAAAGGACGTATTGCCAGTTTACTCGAGGTAGGGACGGGTTTTCATCCAGAACTCACGGGTCGCGAGAACATTTACCTCAACGGAGCAATTCTGGGGATGAGGAAACGGGAGATTGATCGCAAGCTTGATCAAATTATTGATTTTTCTGGTGTGGAGCGATATGTCGATACTCCTGTTAAACGTTACTCTTCCGGGATGTATGTCAGGCTAGCCTTTGCTGTGGCCGCACATTTGGAATCTGAAATCTTGATTGTAGATGAAGTACTTGCCGTTGGGGATGCTGAATTTCAGAAGAAATGCTTAGGCAAAATGGGTGAGGTGAGTAAAGGCGAAGGAAGAACGGTGTTGTTTGTGAGCCATAATATGGCTGCAGTTCAGAGTTTGTGTAAGTTTGGAGTTGTATTACAGAATGGTGAGCTAAATCTTTTTAGTTCAACATCTGAAGTGATTCAAGCCTTTAATAGTACGGTAAATCAGTTGAAGTCAAATGATAATCTAAATAATGACATTTCAAAGCCTGTTTGTTTGAAATCAATTGATATAGATGATACTAAGCTTGAATTTTCCTCTGTTAATAATAGAATTCTCCAAGTAGAATTAGAATTATATGAAAACTTTGATTGTATTTATTCTATTGAGTTTTTAATACGAGATTCTGCAAATTATCCAATTACATTTGTCCCATATGGTTTTAGTGTGACTAAACATTTTAATTCCAAACAAAACTTAATTAATAAAAAATCTTTTTGTATAGAATTGCCCTTTTTAGCGGCAGGCGAATATCATTTAGATATAATGTTAGTTGAACCTGGTATTAGATATTATCAGTATTTGGAGTCGATTGGAAGGTTTTCAATAAATTCTTCAATTGTTCCTGCGACTGGGTGGAATTTTCAACAACAAAACAATCAAGGGTCAATATTATGTACTCCAAAATTAATTCAAGAAGAATACTTGTAGTTGGTGCAGGTTTAAGCGGTGCCGTAGTAGCACGCCAACTTGCGGATGTAGGCTATAAAGTTAATGTAATAGATAAAAGAGATCATATTGCAGGAAATGTGTTTGATTATGACAATGAACATGGTATTCGCGTACACAAATACGGACCTCATCTGTTCCATACAAAGAATAAAACTGTATTTGAGTGGTTGTCTAGATTTACAGGTTGGATTCCCTACAAGCACAAGGTTAAAGCAATTCTTGATGACGGAAGGCTAGTTACATTACCAGTCAATAATGAGACAAAAAATGTTGTTGGTGTGGATAATGTTGTAGAAATTTTCATACGGCCATATACAGAGAAGATGTGGGGGATGAAATTAGAGGAAGTCTCCCCCAATATTATTAATCGAGTTCCGATACGAGACGATGATAATGAGTTTTATTTTCCAGACGATTTGTATCAATATATTCCAAAAGATGGATATACAAAGATGGTAGAAAATATTTTGAACCACACTAATATTACTATAGAACTTGGAAAAGCCTTTTCAAAACAACTAGAAGCAAACTTTGATCATATTTATAATTCAATGCCGATTGACGAGTATTATGATTTTCAATTCGGGAAGTTAGAATATAGGTCAATTAAATTTCATCATTCAAATTTGCCTATCCCCAAAGTTTTCCCTGTTTCTCAAGTGAATTTTACCAACAACGGTCCCTTTACACGAATTGTTGAGTGGAAAAATATTCCTGGCCATGGAAACAATAAAGTTTGGACAAGTTTGACATATGAAGAACCTTGTCATTATTCAGAAAATAATGATGAACGATATTACCCAGTAAGAGATATTTCGGGGGAACTAACAAATATTTATAGACAATATTTGGCAATTGATAATCAAAAAGTAACATTTATCGGACGATTAGGAAATTATGCTTACTTGGATATGGATCAATGTGTTAACAATAGTTTAAAATTAATTGATAATTTCATTCGATTAAATATTCCAATTTGAACATTTTATGATAATTATATCGAAAATTAACCACGTGTTGCGAAATTGGCTTTCGAATGTGATATATTTTTTGAGACTACCTTTTTATTACGTTCCATCAAGGAGAAATACTTTTCCTACGGATCTAAAAATCTGTATATCAACTCACATTAATTATTCGGAAAAATCATTGCCCAAACTTATTAATAGTTTAAAAAGAGCTAAAGTTCCATCATCTCAAATCTATATATTCGAAGGTGGGCACATTGTTAATAATAAAGAGATTAATAAGGAAGGAATGGTTTGTTTTAAAGTTAATTATAATTCATTTGACATCACATCTTTAATAGGAATTCTTGAAAATAATTTGACTTCTAATGGGTGGTTTTTATTACATGATACGGTAACTGTACTGCCTTGCTTTACACGATTAATAAATCGAGTTGATTGGAGACGTTTTGATACAGTGCAGATTAAAGAAATGTCTTCAATGAATATCGGTATTTACAAAGGAAATTATTTAAGAATATATTCTAATGATATACTTAAATTCAAAAACTTTGATTATTCGGCTGTTGCAATTCAACGGCACAAGGTAATTGCAATAGATTTTGAAGATTTCTTGTTCAAGAAATCAACCAATAATTTTATTCTAAAGACCAATTTGATTAATTATTTTGTTCATAATAACATTAATTATTGTGGTTCCCGAAGGAGACGGGAAACTTTTATGAATATTGGAATAGTTAAGTTTAAAGCTAATTATACAGCAAAGCACGAATATCGTGTTACGGTATAATTGAAATAAATTTATTTTTGTATGAATCATAAAGTGACTATTGGTGTGCCGGTTTTTAATGACGTTCAATTTATTGAGAAGTGTTTAAACTCGTTATTGAATCAAACTTATAAGCATATTGAAATTTTAATTTCAGATGATCAATCTGTAGATGGTAGCGCGGTAGTTTGCGAAAGGTATGCACAGGAGCATTCTCATATTAAATATTATAGGCAAACTAAGAACTTGGGAATTTCCAAGAATATGGAATTCTTATTATCGCACTGCAAATCAGACTTTTTCATGTGGGCAGCCAATGATGATGAGTGGGCGCTTGATTTTGTTGAATTACTGATAAATGAACTTCTGAAAAATGAACAAGCTGTAGTTGCTTTTGGACCTTATGTTCAGATAACAGAAGGAGGTGAAACAATTGGATGTTTGAGAATTGAAGATTATTCTGGTAGGAGCCAAAAAGAGCGCCTCTTGAAATTTATTAGTTCACCAAGTGATGGTTTTGGTTATGGATTGTTTAGAACTTGTAAAATAAGTGGGGTTAAATTCCCCATTTGGGTTTGGCCTAACAATAACTGCGCATATAATAATATTTATCCGACGTTAGTATATTACCTATGTAAAGGACAATACACATATGTTCAATCAGATAACCCACTTTGGTTTAATAGAATAAAAGTAGAAAATAATATTAATCATAAAATCCCTTTCAAAGATTCTAGTTTTTTTCTTTGTTATTTTTCGTATTTGTTAAGAAAGCTGAATTTAGTTTTGTATGCGTCTTTTTTATTGGTTAAAGCTTCAAATAATTTGAAATTGTTTTTTGTTATTTTTCCAAGATTATTTTTTAGTTGGTTTGTTATTCCTGTTTTTTTAAATGTACATTTAAAATACAAGGCATACAATGAGAAGAGGTTCGAAGTTTTTATATGACCATTATTATCAACTACAATCTCGGCAACCCCAAATCCATCAAAAATATGTTGGGTTATCTAGGTGTTGATGCTCACATTACTTCGGATCCAAACGAAATTGAGAATGCAGAACGATTGATTCTTCCTGGTGTTGGCCACTTCCAACATGGTATGGAACAGCTTGGAGCTGTGGGTTTAATTGAAGTTCTGCAAGAGGCGGTTATTAAAAATAGAAAGCCTATTTTAGGCATTTGTCTCGGTATGCAGTTGTTAACTAAATTCAGTCAGGAAGGCAATTTAGCAGGCCTTGGTTTTGTTGATGCTCAAACCAAAAAGTTTGACCTTGATGACCCAAAGTTGAAAATTCCTCATATGGGTTGGAACACGGTAAAATTTAACAAAGAATCTGAATTGACAACAGAAATCCGGTTTAATCCCCGATACTATTTTGTGCATTCTTATTACGTTGAGTGTAACGATAAGAATGATGTTCTATGCACTACGAATTATGGACAAGAATTCGTAAGTGGATTTCAACATGAAAACATATTTGGATTGCAGTTTCATCCCGAGAAAAGTCACAAATTTGGTATGGAATTATTGGCCAATTTTTGTAAAATTTAAATGGCATTAGAAGCTCGCATCATACCGGTATTGCTTCTGCATAATGATGGTTTGTATAAGACCAAACAGTTTAAAAATCCAAAGTATGTGGGTGATCCTATCAATGCCGTAAGAATTTTTAATGAAAAAGAAGTTGACGAACTACTAATCCTTGATATTGATTGCTCCGTTCAAAAAAAGGAACCGAATTTTGAACTCATCGAAGAGATTGCCAGTGAGGCATTTATGCCAGTGGGTTATGGTGGAGGGATTTCAAGCCTTGACACAGCGAAACGAGTATTTCAATTGGGTGTTGAGAAGGTGGTAATTAATTCGGCACTAGCACAAAATACGGATCTTATTTCTTCAATAGCCAATATATACGGTGCTCAAGCTGTTGTGGCGAGTATCGATTATAAAAAGAGTTTTTTTGGTGGCTCTAAGGCCTATTTTACCAATGGTAGTAATAAATCTCATTATACTCCTGTTGATCTTGCAAGGAAAGCTGAAGTGGCTGGGGTAGGTGAATTGATTCTCAATTCAATCGATCGAGAGGGGAGCTACAGTGGATATGATTTAGATATGCTAGAAGCAGTGGTTAATGCTGTTAATATTCCTGTTGTGATATCTGGAGGTGCGAGTTCAGTGAACGATTTTTCTGAGGCCAAAAAACTTGGCGCTTCGGGAATGGCCGCTGGTAGCATGTTTATTTATCAACGACCACACAATGCAGTACTCATTTCCTACCCAAGTAATTATTTTTACAATTAATGATTTTTGACAATAACGATCCCAATTATCGCCAATGCAGTTTGTCTGTAATGGATAATATTGCCGATCCCAACATTACTTTTGACGAAAACGGTATTTGCAATTATTACTACGAATATTTGATTTCAGAAAAAGATCAAGTTCTCAAGGATGAGGCTGGGAAGAATAAGTTTGATCAAATCATTGCCAAAATAAAGGAAGATGGCAAAGGCAAAAAGTACGATTGTATACTAGGGGTAAGTGGTGGTGTAGACTCAAGTTACTTGGCTTTGCTTGCCAAGGAATCTGGGCTCAGAGTTCTGTGTGTACACTTCGATAATGGTTGGAATTCAGAACTAGCAGTGAAGAACATACAGAGCATTGTTGAGAAATGTGGGTTTGATTTGTACACTTACGTCATTGATTGGGATGAATTTAAGGATATCCAATTGGCATATTTCAAGGCAAATGTCATTGATATTGAAGCGATTACGGATATTGCGATTTTTTCTGCTTTAGATATTATTTGTAAAGAGCAAAAAATAAAACACATCATTGATGGCAGAAATGTTGTTACTGAGGTAACCTTGCCGCAGGCTTGGATTTGTAAGAATTCAGCGAACTTGAAGGACATTCATAAAAAATATGGTAAAGTGCCTTTGAAATCCTATCCCATTATGAGTCCCATCAGGAGAAGAATCGTAGCCAAAACCAGGCCGTTCCAATCTTGGCCGCTCTTGAATTATGTGGATTATCAGAAGGAACAAGTTAAAAAAGTAATTGCAGATGAATTGGGTTGGCGTGACTATGGCGGAAAGCACTACGAATCCGTATTTACTCGCTTTTATCAAGGATATATTTTACCCAACAAATTCAAAGTAGACAAACGCAAGGCCCATCTATCAAATTTGATATTTTCAGGTCAAATGACCAAGGTGGAAGCATTGAAAGAGTTGGCGGAGCCCATATATCCAATACATTTACTGCAAGGGGATATTGATTTTGTATGTAAAAAGCTGGGTATGTCAAAAGTAGAGTTTCAAGAGTATTTGGAAACACCGCCGGTTGCACACGATCGGTATGAAATGAGTATCAGTATTTTTGATGAATACCCATTTTTAAAACCATTTAAATCGATTTTTAGAAAATGATAAAATTTGCCATCATCGGTTGCGGACGCATTGCACAGCGCCATGCAGAACACATCCAAAAGGTCGGCCAACTTGTGGCCGCATGTGATATTGATATTGACAGAGCGAAGGCGTTGGCTCAAGAATCACAAGCACAGTTTTTTGCAAGTCCGGAGGATTTATTTGCTGCAAAACTTGCCATTGATATAGTTGCAATTTGTTCCCCCAATGGATTACACGCAAAACACAGCATACAAGCCTTAAAAGCTGGTTATCATGTGTTGTGTGAGAAGCCCATTGGACTATCAGTGGCGGAATGCGGTGAGATGATACAAACTGCCGAAAAAATGAATCGCCGTTTGTTTGCAATTAAACAGAACCGTTTTAACCCGCCAGTTGCAGCGGTAAAACAAATCATTGATGAAGGTAAATTGGGTAAAATCTTCAATATACAATTGAGTTGTTTTTGGAATCGTAATGAGGCCTATTATGCAAATTCGTGGAAAGGAACCAAGGATTTAGATGGTGGAACATTATTTACGCAGTTCTCGCATTTTATTGATCTTTTGTACTGGATGAACGGTGATGTGAGTGAAGCAAAGGCGTTTACCGGTAATTTCACCCATGAAGGCATCATCGATTTTGAAGATACGGGTGTTGTTGTTCTTAAGTTTGAAAATGGGGCGATTGGCACTGTGAATTATACAGTTAATAGTTATGGAAAGAATATGGAAGGATCTCTCACCATATTTGGAGAAAAAGGTACGGTGAAAATTGGGGGCCAGTATCTGAATGAGTTGGAGTACCAAAACATAGAAGGGTATGTAATTGAAAATCTTCCCAAAGGCAATACCGCGAACAATTACGGTACTTATTTTGGAAGTATGAGCAATCACGATAAGGTGTACGAAAATGTTGTTGATGTGCTATTAAATGGCGCGAGTATTAATACCAATGCTTTTGAGGCGCTTAAAACAGTTGAGATTATTCAAAAAATATACAATAGCCAAGACCGCGTAAAATGAATCAACCCAAGTTGTTTGAAAGCCAAATCCATGAAAGTGTAGTTTTTGGAGAAGGCGTAAAGGTTGTTCAGCCTGTGAATTTGTATGGTTGTAATATCGAGGATAACTGTTTCATCGGTCCGTTCGTTGAAATTCAAAAACGCGTAAACATCGGAGAAAATACCAAAGTCCAAAGTCATACTTTCATATGTGAATTGGTTGATGTTGGTAGCAATTGCTTTATAGGTCACGGGGTGATGTTTATCAATGATCTTTTCGAAAATGGGGGTCCGGCTCAGGGCGATCAAAGCAAATGGAAATCGACCCGAATAGGTAATCATGTATCCATAGGTTCCAATGCAACGATTCTACCAGTAAATATTTGTGATAACGTGGTTGTTGGAGCAGGTGCGGTGGTAACAAAGAACATTACAGAATCCGGGGTGTATGCCGGAAATCCAGCAAAGAAATTGAAATGATGAAAATACCATTTGTAGATTTAAAAGCACAATATCAATCCATCAAACCAGAGATGGACGAAATGATTTCTAATATCATTAATGAAACTGCATTTATTGGTGGGAAATATGTAAAAGAATTTGAAGCGAAATTTGCGGCTTTGTATGGAGTGAAACATGTGATTTCATGCGCGAATGGCACGGATTCCTTATATATCATCATGAAATCTTTAGGCATAGGCACTGGCGATGAAGTCATTACAGCTGCAAACAGTTGGATATCTAGTTCTGAGACCATTGGTCAAACTGGCGCAACCCCTGTATTTGTTGATTGCGATGAACAATTTATGAGCATGGGTGTTGCCCAATTAGAAGCGGCGATTACTTCCAAAACCAAAGCATTGATTGTTGTTCATTTACATGGGCAGATTTGTGAAATGGAAGCAATTGAACAATTGGCAAAAAAACATGGATTGTATGTGATAGAGGATTGCGCGCAGAGTCACTTTTCTGAGTACAAGGGTAAAAGAGCTGGAACAATGGGCATTGCCGGATCGTTCAGTTTTTACCCAGGTAAGAATCTTGGGGCCTATGGTGATGCGGGGTGTATTACAACAAACGATGATGATTTGGCAAATAAATGCAGAATGTTTGCAAATCATGGCGCCTTGGTGAAGCACCAGCATCAAATTGAAGGCATCAACAGCAGAATGGATGGTTTGCAGGCTGGTATCTTGACAGTAAAATTAGATCATATTTTAAGCTGGACAGAAAAGCGGATTGAGCGAGCAGCTTGGTATCGGGGGGCTTTGAAGGATATTCCTCAGATTTCTATGGCGGAAGTTCGGCCCGAATCGAAACATTCATATCATCTGTTCATCATTAGAACTAATCAAAGAAATGAATTGATGGCTTTTCTGAAAGAGAAGGGTGTTGAAACAGCCATTCATTATCCAACGCCACTGCCGCTGTTGCCAGCGTATTTAGACCGAGGATTTACGGCAACTGATTATCCAATTTCATCTAGAATGAGTGCAACGATGCTGTCATTGCCGATTTATCCCGATTTATCAATGGAAGCAGTTAATTACATTGCAAATGCGATTCAAGAATTTTTTGCTAAGCAATAAATGCGTGTATTAATCATTTCACCGCAACATTGGGGCACCATGCGCGTAACTAAGCATCATTATGCAATAGAACTCGCGAAGTTGGGTCATGAGGTATTTTTCCTTGAACCGACTGAAGCAAATTGGAAGTGGAAGAAAAGTAGATTTGAAGTGAGGGATTGCGATGCTAAAGGTGTTAAATTGTTAAAGCAAAATATTAACATTCCTTATAATATAAAGTTTCATGCCAAATGTGTATTTGATTGGTTTATCAAACGGCATATTCAAAAGCTTGAGACGGATTTGGGGCCTTTTAATTTGGTTTGGTCATTCGATCTAACTAATGCGATGCCATTGAAATATTTTAGTAACGGATCAAAGAAAATATTCTTTGCTGCGGATTGGCCACCCAGTGCTGATGCTGTAAAAGCGAGTGAGAGCGCTGATTTATTAGTTTCAGTTGCACAAGAGATATTAGATCAGTATCCTGAGAATCCCCAAACAAAGAAATTACTTATTGATCACGGAGTAGTGGATTGTTTTATAGAGGAAGGTAAAAAACCATTGATCAAATCAGATGATCAAATCAGAATTGGCATGTCGGGTAATTTCTTACGACCTGATATTGATAGACCAGTTTTATTGGAAATTATTCAGTCTCATCCTGAAATTCTTTTTGAGTGTTTTGGCTCGTATGAAACATCTAATTCGAATCTTGGTGGATCAATGAATTTTGAGACAGTGGATTTTATCAATAAATTAAGGTCTTTCCCCAATGTTATTTTACATGGTATGGTAAGTCCAAATTTGTTGTCAAAAGAACTTAGGCGTATGGATGCGTTTTTAATTTGTTATGATGTTACAAAAGATCAAAGCAAAGGGACAAATTATCATAAAGTAATGGAGTATTTGGTATATGGAAGGCCAATTGTTTCTAATTATATTAGTAGATATGCCTCAGGAAATGAAGATATTCTCATGCCTACGTCAAGACAAACAATTTTTAATTCATCCTATTTTAAGGCAATGTTAATCAATTTGCAGACTTGGCAAATGAAAACTCGAGATATTCAATTGTACAGCAGTTTAATCAAGCGTATTCTGGTAGAACTATATTAACAGATTAGATGTTTTGATAGATTGTTCGATGTGATTATGCTATTAATTGACAAGTATTAATAATGAATCAAAATTTCTCATTTAGAGCATATTAATATACGTGATATATAGGTAATTTTAGATTCAAAATATTATGAAAATACTAATCGTCGGAAATTCTGTGGACTATAGTTTGGAAAAATCATATTACCGAGCTGCGTTAAATTCTAATTTTGAAGCACATTTTATTGATTATAATAAAATTTCAAGGAATTATATTAGAGGAGGTAAAATCGGTAAATTTATTAATCAATTGTTGCCTGTAGAGCAATGGGAACGTAAAATAAGTAGGGATATAGTGATAATATCAAAAAGAATTGATCCAAATGTGATTATTATTTTCGGCAATACTAAAATTCTGTATGGTGCGTTAATGACACTCAAAATCATTAGTTCGAAAGTGAAAATAGTTTGGGTTTGGCCTGATACACCGCTTAATTTGGAACTCGCTGCAGTTAATAATGGTTTATTTGTCGATCTATTTGGAACTTATAGCAACTTTAGCGTTCCATTATTTCAAAAATTGAATTTTAACAACATACAATGGATACCATTGGGATTTGATAATTATTTGCACAAGAGTTCGATATCACATGAAAATTACAGAGTGGATATTGGTTTTGTTGGTGGTTGGAGGCCTGAGCGCGAACTAGTATTGGATTATGTTGTAGCTAATTTCCCCGATTTGTTAGTTGAAATACATGGACCAAATTGGAAAAGTAAATGTCAGTCTAAAAAACTAAAGTCAAAGGTTAAGAGTGAGGGTATCCTTGGTGTGGATATGGCGAATTTTTTTAAGAGCACAATAGTGAATTTGAATGTGATCGACGATACTAATTTTCCAGCTGCAAATATGCGATTCTTTGAAATTTCTGGAACTGGTGCCATTCAAATTAGTAGTAGCTGTTTAGAGATGAGTGACACATATATGGATTTTGAATCGTGTTTGTATTTTAATGATTTTGAAGAGTTGAAATTCAAAATTAATTGGGTGATGAATAATCGAACAGAAGCTAAAGAAATAGGTTTGAAGGCAATGAAATTAACTCTAGAAAAAAACACTTATGAAGATAGGTTGTCGAAAATATTGAAATTATTAAATTAAAAATATGACTAAAAAAATATTAATTACCGGGGGTGCCGGAAATGTTGGTAGCAGTTTGGCTAGAAAACTAATTGACATGAAGGATTTCCATGTTGTGGTGGTAGATAATTTACTTACAGGGAAAAGAGCTAATTTGCCATCGGTTGAGACTGATAATTTTCAATTCATTAATTGTGATGTTAATGATTTTCGAGGAATTTCTACAGTAATGACAAGCCAAAAATTTGATTACGTTTTTCACTACGCTGCTGTTGTGGGCGTCCAAAGGACATTGAATAATCCGATGTGGGTGTTGAATGATATTTCAGGAATTCGGAATGTTTTAGAGTTGTCTAAAAATACTGGTGTTAAACGGGTGTTTTATTCTTCATCGTCAGAAGTTTATGGTGAACCGGTTACGCATCCTCAAATTGAAGATATTACCCCATTAAATAGTAAATTGCCATATGCAATTGTTAAAAATGTTGGTGAGGCTTTTTTGAGAAGTTATCAAAGATCCTATGGTCTAGATTATACGGTATTTAGGTTTTTTAATACGTATGGGCCTCATCAGAGCAAAGATTTCGTTGTTGCAAAATTCCTTAACAAAGCCATAAATAATATTGACTTAACAATTTATGGTGATGGGTCACAAACTAGAACATTGTGTTTTATCGATGACAATGTGGACACGACGATTTTTGCATTAAATAGCGAATTGGGTGTAAATGATACTCTTAATATTGGTAATGATGTTGAAATTTCAATTTTGGAATTGGCGCAACTGTGTATCGATCTTACTCAATCAAAATCGAAAATAATACATTTGCCCCCGCTTGATGAAGGAGATATGACGAGGAGAATGCCGGATATTTCAAAAATGAAAAAAATTCTCAATAGACCTTTGATTAGTATTGAAGATGGAATTAGAATGATGTTGAATTCCACTAAATTAAATTGAAAAAATTTATTTTTACGTTAGTGTTTTGAGAATTCAAAGGCGACTGAATTGTTTTAATTGATTTCTTTGTTATTTGTGTAGTTGCGATTGATTTTATAAACTAGATTCGAATTTTTTGGTTGATAAAATCGAATGATGTGTTTGGTGTTATTTTAAATTGATATGAATAAAGTTGATTATTTCCTTTCGCATCCAATTCAATATATTTCTCCTTTGTTAGGTGAATTAGCCAAGGAGGTAGATCTTAATGTTTATTATTATTCTGATCATGGTGTGAATAATTATTCTATTGATAAGGGTTTTGGCATGAAAATCCAATGGGATATTCCATTGTTTGAAGGATACCAGTATTTTTTTTTAAAGAATATTAGTAATTCACAAAAAATGAATTGTAATATTTTTGATGCTATTAATCCGACAATTTTCAACGTGCTCAAAAAGTCGAAAAGTCATATTGTGATTGTTAATGGGTGGTCTTATTTAACTGATTTGTTAATTATTATGACGGCGGGTTTTTTTGGTAAAAAGGTTTGGTTAAGAGTCGAAAATCCTTTACACAAAGAACTTGCTTCTTCGGTTATAAAACGATTTTTGAGGAGATTAATATTAAAATACTTTTTATTTTTATTTGTAGATCGTTTTCTTTATATTGGATCTGAAAATAAAAAATATTATAAACATTTTGGTGTAAATAAATCAAAATTAATATATACACCTTATGCTGTGGATAATCTCAAGTTTAAAAATCAGTTTTATGAGAACAAAATTAATGTAAATGAATACAAGAGTAAGTTGAATATACCAATCGACGATAAAGTCATTTTATTTTGTGGAAAATTCATTCCTGTTAAAAGACCTTTAGATGTTGTGAAAGCGTTCAAATCCTTGGATAATGATAATTGCACTTTGATTATGGTTGGTGACGGGCCTATGAATACTGATATTCAAGAATTTATAAAAAATAATAATATTTTAAATGTAGTATGTCCAGGTTTTGTCAATCAATCAGAAATATTTAAATATTATATTATGGCGGATATATTTGTATTGTGTTCGGAGATGGAGACATGGGGTCTAGCCGTCAATGAAGCATTGAATTTTAATGTTCCTTGTGTAGTTAGTGATAAATGTGGTTGTGGTTTTGATTTAATTAAAGAAGGAATTACTGGTTACATATTTGAAATGGGAAATGTAATTAGTTTGAAAAAGCAACTAATTAGAGCCCTTGCGATGCCCAAGATAAAAGCGAATATTGAAATTTTGGATGAATTTTCAATCTCTAATATTGTAACTAATTTGTCTGAAAGCCTGAATCTCCTTAATACTAAAAAAAATGATTAAAAGTTCTATTTTTAAACGTGATTACTTTTCATTTGTTTTATATTAATCTTTTGATATTCAATTTTACTAAAAAGTGGATTTGACTGATCATTTAACTGTTTAGTATGAAATTTATTATTATTTCTATTTTTTTTACTATTATTGGTTGGAATATTTTTTCGGGTTTTTACCAAGCGGTTGGTTTTGGTTTGACTCTTGGAATTTTAGTTTTTATTATATTGGAATCCAACGATACCTTCATGTTTCGTGAATGGACTTTATTCTTATATTCTGTAAATTACCTATTATCGCCTGCAATAACTTATGATTTTGACTCAACGAAAATTGTATATGGAATGAAAATTGCACCAGAATATTATTTTTCATTAGCTTTCCCTGGCCTTATTTTATTTGCATTAGGGATGTTTTGCATTCCAAGTAAGATCTTTAGACCTAATTTTAATTCAATAAGAAACGTGACGCTATTGAATGAATCGTTTTTGATAAAATTGACACTGTTTGGTTTTTTTTGCAGTTTGAGTGGGGAATATTTTTCGAGTAATTTTGCTTTTTTCATATACCTACTGTCTACTGTGCGTTTTGTTGGTGTATTTGCATTGTTTGCATCGAACCAAAAAAAATATTGGTACCTTATTTTGTTGGTTCTGGGTTTTGAAATATACAACGGTTTTAAGAATGCTATGTTTCATGATGCTGTAATGTGGGTTGTATTTTTTTTATTGTTTTTTTTATATGTAAGAAAACCAAAACTAATATTCAAGTTGATTGGGGCAGTTGTTTTTGTTTTTATTATCTTGTTGATTCAAGCTTTCAAAGTTGACTATCGTGAAAGGGTTTGGCGTGGTTCTGAAATAGCGAATATTGAGACAATTTCTGACGTTGGATTCGCTAATGCTAATGCTAATCTTGCTGGTGAGGATAATTTATTGGGGACGTTGAATCGTGGAAATCAAGCGTGGATTTTCGCGAGCACGGTTGAAAATATGGATCGCACCAATGAATTTCAAGGCATGAATAACATATATCTGTACATGGAAGCGGCATTGCTTCCGCGTTTTTTAGCGCCAAACAAAATTACTGCGGGTAATACTCAGATTTTTAATAAATTTTCTGGACATACCATTAATTCTAGGACTGCTATGGGATTAGGTGTATTTTCTGATGGTTATATTGCCTATGGGAAAGCGGGTGTTTATATTTTGCCCTTTCTTTTAGGTTTGTTATTTTCTTTGACATTTAGATTGGTCCAAGGTTGGTCAAAAATCTCGCCATTTTATGTATTATTTATTTTGCCTTTATTGAGTTATGCAGTCCGACCTGATTGTGAACTTCAAACAACTATTAATCATCTTGTTAAAGGTGCAATAGTATTCGGTATTATTGTGAATTTGACTAAGTATCGTTTTTCTCTGAACTCAATAAACTTATTTAGAAAATGATTATTTTAGGAATTAATGCATACCATGCAGACGCCTCAGCTGCAATTTTAGTAAATGGTAGGCTCATTGCAGCGACGGAAGAAGAACGATTCACGCGCACTAAACATTGGGCAGGATTTCCGGTTCAAGCGATAATCTTTTGTTTGAAAGAAGCGGGTGTTTCCCTTAAGGATGTTGATTACATTTGTATTGGACGTGACCCAAAAGCGAAGTTCAATAAGAAAATAGCCTTTATGTTGCGATCACCTGTTCACGTATTGAAATATGCTGTGAATCGCTTTGCGAATGCGCAGAAGATCGGTAGCATTGCGAGCGAATTACAGAATGTGGATACGTCTGTTTCTGTTTCTGACTTGGAAGCGAAGATTCAAATGGTTGAACATCACCGAAGTCACTTGGCATCCGCATTTTATCCTTCTCCCTATGATGAGGCGGCAATTTTGTCTATTGATGGGGCAGGGGATTTTACAACTACTATGTTAGCGCGTGGAAAAGGAACAAACATTGAGGTATTGGAGGATATTGATTTTCCACACTCCGTAGGCGTCTTTTATACCGCGATGACCCAATTGTTGGGCTTTCCTTATTATGGTGATGAATACAAAGTCATGGGATTGGCGCCATATGGTGAGCCGAAGTATGTTGATTTGTTACGCGATGTTGTGGAGTTAATTCCAGGAGGATTGTTTCGATTAAATTTGAGTTACTTCCAGTCGCCCCACAAAGGCTACGTTTATTATTCTGATGATTTTATGCCCTTGGTTCATTCTTTATTCAACGAGAAAATGGAGGCAAGATTCGGCAAAGTGAGAAAGAAAGAAGAAGAATTGACCCAGTACCATAAAGATTTGGCGGCCTCGGTACAGCGATATACTGAAGAGATTATTTTTCACGTATTGAATTATCTGCATAAGAAGACTGGATTAACTAAAGTGTGTATAGCCGGTGGTGTTGCACAGAACAGTGTTGCTAATGGTAAAATTACACGTAATACACCTTTTACAGAAGTATATATTCCAAGTGCCGGCCATGATGCAGGAATTAGTATGGGCAGTGCATATTGGGTGCATCATATGGTGGCAAAACAATCAAGGAGTGAAGCCGTATTCAATGCAAATACTGGATGTCATTACACCAATGAATACATCAAAGCAGAATGTGATAGATTAAACCTCAACTACCGCGAGCTGAAGGATGAAGAGTTATACCCGGTTGTGGTAAGTTGTTTAACCAATGGAGGCGTAGTGGGTTGGTTCAACGGGCCGGCAGAATTTGGGCCCAGGGCACTTGGTGGGCGTTCCATCATTGCAGATCCACGTCGCAACGATGCCAAGGAAATCTTGAATTTAAAAATCAAGCGAAGAGAGAGTTTTAGGCCCTTTGCACCAAGTATTTTAAAGGAAGAAGTCCTAAATTGGTTTGAATTGGACGAGCCCGTTCCTTTTATGGAAAAAGTGTTCCCAATTCGTGCCGAGAAACGCGCTGAAATCCCTGCGGTTACGCATGCTGATGGATCCGGTAGGCTGCAAACGGTTGATAAGGCATATTCCAAACGTTACCATGAATTGATTTCTGCCTTTTTTAAAGAAACAGGAGTGCCCATTTTGTTGAATACCTCATTCAATGAGAATGAACCCATTGTAAATGAGCCCATTGAAGCCATCAATTGTTTTTTGAGAACCAATATGGATATGTTGGTTATGGAAAATATTGTTGTGGAGTCTCGTGAACTCAAGAAAGTCTAGTTTTTTATTTGAAAAAAGCCTTTGAAGTAACCGTCCTAGGGACATCGTCGGCTACGCCAACGAAGTACCGACATCCGAGTGCACATTACGTGCGTTTGGAAGGCAGTTATTTGTTGTTGGATTGTGGGGAAGGGGCACAGAGGCAGCTATCTAGATATGGCCTTAGAACCCAAAGGATTTCTCATGTGTTCATTACCCATTTGCATGGTGATCACTATTTTGGATTGCCCGGGTTGATTACTTCTATGGCCTTGTTTGGTAGAACTGAGCCACTTGTTGTTGTAGGCCCGCCCGCTTTGGAGAGCATAATTAGAGTGCTTATCACGGAAAGTGATTCTACGTTGACCTATGATTTAGAATTTGTTAAAACTCAATTTGATACAATAGAGACAGTGGTAATTGGTGACAATTTCGAAGTAATATCAGTTCCTTTGAAACATCGGGTTCCGTGCACTGGTTTTTTGGTGAAAGAGAAAGGTCCTGTACGACGATTGGATGTTGATGTCTGCGTGGAACATCAAATCCCTATGGAGTTTTACGAATCTTTGAAATGGGGTGAGGATTATACATCGAGTGTGGGGAAGGTGATTCCCAACAATCAATTAACCACCGAAGGTCATCGCAATCGAACCTATGCGTATATCACGGATACCATTTTTGATCCAGATTATGTAGTGCCAATTGTGCAAGGGGCGGATTTGTTATACCATGAAGCCACCTTTTTACATGATCGCGCAGCCAGGGCTCAAGAAACGCATCACTCTACATCAATGCAGGCTGCTGAGATTGCCAAAGCAGCTCAAGTAAAGCAATTGTTGATCGGTCATTTTAGTGCCAGATACAACGACGCCGAGCCTTTGTTGGCCGAGGCGCGCAGCATTTTTGTGGATACATTTGAAGCGATTGAAGGCGCTACGTTTGAAGTATGAAAAAAAATAAACTATTGATTCTTATTTACGCCGATATGGAGGGGTATCCCCCCACATTGAATATGGTGAGGTTACTTTCACCAAAGTATTCCGCAATAAAAGTTATTCAAAGGCAGTATTTATCTGAACGGTCCAATTTGAGAGTGGATAATTTAGAAGAGATTAATGTTGGTAAAAATTCTGGGTATGAGGACCAAATGTATGGTTCAACCATTAAAAAAATTCAACTTTATTTGAGTTTTTACCTCCAAATATTTTGGCAGATTGTAATTTTTCATCCTACAACCATTTTGATTTATGATCCAATCGCATTAGCACTATACTCAATAGTACCCAAAAGAAGAAATTACAATTTATGGTATCATAATCACGATATAATAGAAGATACAGAGAATAGTTCAGTTGCGAAAATTCTAAAGAATTTGGAAAAACGTGAACTCTCCAAATTAGATATTTTCAGTTTGCCTGCATTAGAAAGAAAACAGTATTTCACTTTGCGAAATTTCAAAGGTAAATTTTTGTTTATCCCAAATTTTCCGAGTCTGAATTTGTATGAATCTTTCTATAATAATAGAGGGGGAAACCCCGAAGAATTCAATTTGATTTTTCAGGGATCCATTGGAGAAGGTCATGGTTTGGAGTTGATTGTTGAAACTCTCGGTTTTAACCAACATTTAAATAAGATAATTAATTTACATTTAAAAGGCAGGGTTTCCGATATTTATAAAAGTCAAATTTTGGAAATCGCCGAAAAAAATAATTGTAGTGAAAATATTTATTTTCACCAGTATACCAAATACGATGAAGTTCCCAAGCTAGCGGCGCAATGCGATTTGGGCATTGCAATATTCACAAAGAGCGATATTATGAATTCCACATTGGGGACATCATCGAATAAAATATATGAATATGCCGCCGTTGGAACACCGATAGTGTATTATAACAATAGTCATTTTGAGTCCTATCTTGGATCAAAAAGTTGGGCCTTTGCAACAGATTTAACGGTTGATAGCATCTTTGAGATAATCATGAAAGTTGATATGAACTTTAAAAATCTATCCGCGCTTGCATATGAAGATTTCGTAAGAAATTACAATTTTGAAAATTGCCGTGAGGATTTATTTCCAGTTTTATTCGGCGATTCGCATAGTGCTACATAAACTACACACTCACTAACTTCGTGCAAAACTCTCCCGCGTGCGGGCGCGACCCTAAGGACTCGCGGTGTTATTTTCGTTGGGATTCATCATGGCCAAACGAAAAAGTAGCAAAGACACCCGCCCAGATTTTCTGCGCGACAATGGAGATCGCATCGAAAAGA
>JACCDP010115561.1_pt1 | contig 20089 bp, 12 predicted proteins | sample 7445841 | NCBI WGS metagenome assembly JACCDP01 (sample SAMN15323441, study PRJNA562643) | freshwater metagenome | isolation source: river surface water | place: USA:Blue River Watershed | collected 2017-08-17
GTGAATTTCAAATGCTTGAGTCAAGTCTGGCAAATTGCCACTGACATTCCAAGTCCACAGATTTGTAGGAACGGAACCAGATATTGTGGCATTAGACGCAAAAAGAATATATCCGTCTGCGAAAACACTTTTACTGAAAAAGTCAGCAGGAGTTCCTGAGGTGCCATTTATGTTCAGGTACAATGTTGTTGTTATAGGCGCAGTACAAGTGTTCGTTTCGGTATCAGATTCATAGACTTCTTCATGAAAGAAACTGGTGATAAAACCGCCTTTGAACGCAGTATCACTCATAGAACCTAAGCTGCCATTGATGAAACCATATGCTTGACCGATGCAACCAGTGTTGAATTCGGGAGTAGCCCCATTATCAGCTGGACTCATTGTAAGTCGGCGGCCGCCGGGCGTCAAGAAGAACGCCTGAATCATATTTGCCATTAGGTCAATCCTGCACCAGAAGCCGCGAATGTATTGGTGGCAACACAGATAACAGATACCAATCCGTTAGCTGCCACTCCTCTGTTACCAGTAAGAGCTGTGCCAGCAAGTTTGATTGTTGTGCCAGTACCTTGATTAATAAAGATTTTGGCGGTCGAATTGTTGAAGACTGAGAATGTATCGCCGATAGAGAATACACTGCTTGGTACAGCCACATTTGAGTTGGTACTGATGTGTTTACCCACATCACCAGTTGCTACTGTGTATGTTGTGGTTTGTGCATTTTGTGGAATGCCAAGATAACCTGCACCTTGTGAACCGGTGAATCCTGTCGCACCTGTGTCGCCTTTTGAACCTGTGAATCCTGTGGTTCCGTTTGTGCCGGCAGATCCAGTAAAACCTGTTCCACCAGCAGAACCCGCAGAACCAGTAAAACCTATCGAACCAGTGAATCCTGTTGCGCCAGCAGAACCCGCAGAACCTGCCGAGCCAGTGAAACCTGTCGCACCAGCCGCACCTGCGGATCCAGTGTAACCAATCGCATAATCTTGTGGCACCGAGAAGAAGATAGTATCATTAGCAGGTGAAGTGTTGATGACTACGCCATAACCACCTTGGAATCGAATGGTCGAGTTAAGACCATTTGCAACCACTTCTGCTTGTGTTGAGTTCGCAATATTGACGGTCGAGAATGTTCCCAGTGGTGTCGCGCCAATGTTGATTGAGTTGGCAGTCAGTTGATTGACTGTAGCAGATGTTTTGACATCAAGAGAAGCACCAAGGCCATCAATGACCACCGCGGTGTTCATAGTGAATGCCTGACCTGCCTGCACACCATTTGTCAACGCATTAGCCGTAGCAATCAAGCTACGAGTCGCTTCTACCCACTGGGAGAATGTGTTTGCGGTTGTGATTTGATTAATTGCCATTATGCGACCTTACGAATTCTAGAAGTATGTTTTTAAGTTCTCCGATATCGTTTTCTAATTTGTCCAAACGCTTCTCGGTATTTTCTTGTGCGCGCCTCTGAGCCAGAATCTTCTCTCTTTGAGTATTGAATTCCTGTAGCGCCTTTCTATCTGTATTTAGAATCGCCCTAGAGTTAGTATCTCGTACCAACTCAGGGGAATCCTTGACTTTGACTAATTGCTGTGTCATACAAGAGCCGGCAATGCAATACCGCGCAGGTTACGCACACGCGGAACTTTGGTTGAGTTCGATGTTGTTATGACAATTTTCAGTGCGAAGTATTTGTAGTTCACATAGGTGTCATAAGCAATCGAGTTCGAAGCCACATTGTTAGAACCTGGGGCAAAGGTGTACTGTCTGTAATCACCTGGATTCAGAGAGTTTTCACCGACACCACCAATCTTGGTCATTAACTGATATGGGCGACTATCGAAGCTTGATGCATCATCGGCCGACAAGACTTTGTAGTACACATAGATTTCACCTTCGATTGGTTTGTATGCATCCAGATAGACCTTCAGGTCGCCGGCATCCAGACCATCAGCCAGTGTTACTTTGCGAGTGATGTAGGTTGCATAGCCTGGACCACCAGTTGGTGAGTCTTCGCCGACACAGACCGCGGTAGCAGTTGTTGTCGAAGTGGTGTCACCTGAAATGGTGACTGTTGGTGAACCGATGTAACCAGAACCTGGAGTCAGAATTTCAACACCCGATACGACATTCGATGTTACGATTGCGCGACCAGTTGCACCTGTACCGCCACCACCAGAGATAGTCACGGTGACATTGCTTGCATTTGAGTATGCCACGCCACCATTTGTGATGATGATATCTGAATTCGATAGGCCAAGGTTATTGACATAGTTCTCGACAGCAATCACACTCAAGCGCTCAATATCAACAACAGGCGAAACATCAACACTGTCTGAGTCAAGTGTCAGTCTTAGTTGGAACGATGTGTTCGAAGGTGTCAGTACACGACGGCCGGTCGAGTCGTTGAATTCATAGTTTTCACCAATCTCAAACAGTCTGTATGATTCTTGTGCACCTGTCGATTCAACAGTTGATGTGAATCGGCTGGTAATAGTTGTGTCTGGAAGAATCATATTTTGTTGTGTTACTTGGAAAAGATCCATTGCAACATTCGATGCTGGCGGTTCGGCTAGAGCGAATACAATATTTTTTGGTGTATTGTCGAAATCTGCCTTCAACAGTTTGAACATCAGGTCTTCTTCCTGAACTGGAGTCCATGTGGTTGAGTTTTGTGACTTGAACAATGAACCAAGGTATGGTTGTGAAGAGATTAGACGGTTTGTGCCAAAAATCTTCTCACCGAAGCGCGACAGGTACACACGGTACTTGAAGCTGTTTGCCAACAAGACAATGGCATATTCTTGACCTGGATTCAGGTACACTGGTGCAGTAAACTTGACTTCTGTGTACAGAGCAGAATCATCAAGTGGTTGTGTTGAGTTTGGATCCACATAACGAGCACCAAGTGTTGACGAGTCCACTTCATTGACATCTTCTGGATCCACAAACGCGGTGGCGAATGGAAGAATCTGTGATGCGTGTGGGAAACCATTGACAACAGGGCGAATTTGTACCTGTAGTGGGATTGTTGGATCCTTGGTTTCGACCATCAGACGCAGACTGGTAATAAACACACCCTTAGGATAAATTGACTGGTCAACCAGAATGGTTTGTGCTAGTGGGTCAACCCAGTTGGTCGATTGTTCGGTCTGTGTTTCTGTACGCACTGTGGTTGTAGTGAACGCTCTTTCATCGGTAACATCACTGCGGACAAGAACTGGAACGCGAGTCGAGGTAACTTGATTCGAGAATGAAGACAGTGTGCCTTGTGCAAAGTAGTGAGCATCACCGTTGGTTACAGAATCAGCAAGTTCGCCGGTTGCACTGTCGGCCAGACGCAGAACCTTGTCACCAACTCGGAACTTGGTTCCTGTTGATGGGTCAGGAATATGTACTTCACCATAGACTTCACCGCGAGTATCAGTGACCAATGTGCCAATCGAATAGGTCACACCATCAGTTGGAACTGGCGAGAAGTTGGCACTTACTGTTGCGATTCGAGTTTGTACATTGTAGTCAGCAATTGTTCTTGTCTGACCTGCACCTGCACCGTTAGCAGATGCGATAGTGATTGTTTTGCCAATCAGATATGTTGAGTTCGATGATGGCGAGTTCGCAACAGGACCAAGAATGTTGGTGCTCAATGTGATTGTATTTGTGGTAATTGTGTCGGTGTTACCTGAGTAGTGTTCATACGACAGGATGCGCGAGTTTGCCCCAGCTCCAGCCTTGATTGTGTTAGCAGAACGCAAGAAAGTATTATTCGCGGTCATGAACACTGTGTTGCCGTTGGCACCACGGATATCAGATAGTACAATTTTAGCAGGGAACGCACGAGCGACCTTGGCATATCCAAGGACTCTGTTTGTTGCTGGTTCAAAGACTTCTACATCTTCACTGTTACCGGCATCATCAGTGAACAGTTTGTTTGTTCCTGTGTGCGCAAGATTCACAATGTTCAGGCGGCTGACATAATCTGAAGCCGCAACCTTATCGAAGAAGGTGTACAGACGAGTTTGTGGCAAGAAGCCTTTACCTACGAATCTGATTTTGCTCTTACGAATGAATGGAATCAACGACACATCAATCAGACGATTGCCTGTGACAGTCTTGATTTCTGCCGAACCAACAGTTGTTAGAATACCAGTTCTTTGTTCGATGGTGTCAACAGAACGAGAAATTGTGGTTTCTACCGTATCAACAGTTGTAATCTGGCGGCGATTTGTTGGACTTGCAGTTGAAGTAGATGATACTAATGTAGTACCGAGTACTGTATCTACTGGTTCGCCAGTCCATGTGGTTTGCCAGTCATTCCAGACAATACCTGCTTCTTGTTCCGCAGCAAGGAAAGCCGCGCGGTCGATGTCATAGGTGATTGTATCTGGTTTCTGTTCAGTGTCAAACCAAACATCAGAACCAGGTACCAAGTCCATCTGGCCAAGGAACAGAGCAGAGTTATATGGGTTGACATTCTCGGACTTCGAGGCCACATTCTGTGTGACGAAGTTTGCTTCTGTATATGGAAGAACGAACAGTGGTCCTTTGCGAGTTACGCCGTCGTCCGAACTGTAGTCCAGTTTGTAGTTTTTCTTATAGAAGGCTGGGCGCATTTCACGGTTGCGTGAGTCAATCGCACAACGATAGTCTGGATTCAAGACATCACCAACACTGTGGCCAGTGAATGGGTCAGCAATGATGCCGTTCTTGAATCGGACAAGACCAGTTTCAGAGTCAATAATTTGAACATCGTTAGCCTGCTTCTCAAGGAAGTTCAGTGCTGTGTAGTATTCAATTTTCTGAACACGCTTTTCGATGTTGCCGATATCGCGCATTGTGAAGCGGCGGTTATCGACATATTGCAATTGAACATCCGAAATGTTCGCAGTGTAAGGCGGCACGACCATTTTGTAGATGGTCATTCCGTTGTCTTCTTCTGCTGGTTCTTTTGGATTCAGAGCGGGAATACCCTTGACCAGTTTGATGTCACGGTCAGCGGTAACGATTACTTTGTCAATACGACCCAAGTAGTAATTGAAGTCGGCTTGCAGGTCTGTTCCTGTGGCAGGCAGCGTAATATCTTTGTATTCACCAGCAAGACCCAGTGTACCTGGCTTCTTGATTGGTCGGAAGTCGAAGCAGTCACGCAGTTCATACACAAGACCAGATTTTGGTGATGTGTATGTTGGAATGGTATCATAGTCAGGATACGAGTTGACATTGAAGTAACCCGCACCAGCACCTGTTAGAGAATGAGTGAAAATGTCTGCGAAAATTACCACATTGCCTGTTGGGCCAGCGCTTCCTGGCAACAGAGTAATCGAAGCATGGTCATACGAATCATCACGCTGGCCATTATCCAACACATAACGCGATGTGATGTTGGTTGCAGAAGCCAAGTTAGCAGTGGTGATTGCATTGGTGCCTAAATCATATACTGCTCTCAGAGTAACGACATCTGGACAGTACAATGACTGTGGCGAATTTGGCGTTTTCAGATTGGCTGTAGCGACACCATTTAGAATGTTGACCTGAAGGCCTGGCTGGGCGACTGTCGCACCAGCGAAGGCGGTAACATTGGCGTTAATTGCATCACCGCTAGAGGTTTCGACCAGACCAGTGTTAGCTGAACCTAGTGATTTGGTTCTGAGTAATTGATAACCTGGTTCCAAATCATACTTGTAGTACACTTTTGCTTGAGCACCAGACGAATTTGGAAGTTTTACTGTGACCGTTGTGGTGTTAGCTAACGGAACCGTAGAAACGGACACATTGGCATATGACGAGTTAGCAAGATTGATAATCTGGCCAACGGTGTAACTGCCGCCGGCACCCGTAATTTGAATGAAGAAGTTTTCTACTGCATCGGATCCTGACATTGGAGAAGCATTGCCTGGAGTTGTGGTTAATCCAGTTGGAGTAGAAAAGGTCAATTCGTTTGAAGAGAATGTACCTGTTGCAGTTGCACGACCAGTCAGCGTCACATTTTGAATAGAATCATCCACAACGAAATCATAAGGAAGTGGGAAAATCAGTGTGTTGAGATTCGATTCACTGATGAAAGCACTTGCATATGGGTCTTGGAGTGTTGGGAACTTAGATGTTGCAGAAACATCCATAGTTGCGGATAGGGTGGTGCTTGAATTAGTCACGAAGGACTCTGCATCTCCAAACTGGTAATCCAGTGAGAATATAGTTGCAGTGGTTGGTAAACCAAAATCGAAATCGCGGGAAACTGTAGCTACTTTTGTACTTCCGTTGTACGAAGCGATTTGACGCAGTTCACCTACATTAGCACCATTGTGTTGTGCGATACGGATAATGACGCCTTTGTAGGCATCATTTCGACTTGACGCATTTGTATCCAGTGTGATTGTGTTCGCGGTGCCGCCTGTTGCATTGGCACTTCTATTGCCCATACGAACATCAAACACATGAAATTTGAATACACCGTTCGCAGTATTTGTGATTGTATCAAGACTTGATAGTCCACTCTGATAATCAACCGCGCGAACTCGAATCTTACCGATTTCGGTAGAAGACAATGTTGTTGTGCTGGTTGTGTTGAGTGTAGCAACATTGACACAGTGTACAGTTAGGTCTGTCAGTGTTTCCAATGCAATTGGACCACGGACATTGGCGACATCAACATAGTTTTGATAGTTGATAGTCAGGTCATATGAAGAGACCGAAGCATTGTCTTTTGCTTTCGTGTCGACCAGAATTGTTGGGTAAGTTTGTTCGAATTCGAAACCTTTGACATACGCCTTGCCCGAGCTGACCACGACATTGAAGGTGTTGTTGTTAGCACCTTCTTTGAGTTGAATCAGGAATGGGCGAACAGTGTAGTTGCCCGACTCATCGAATGTGCGGCGAGCGAGTGTTTTCTCAAGCTCGTTGTACACATAGTTTTTCATTACGCGAGTGACAAGGCCGCCTTGCAGACGGACAACCTCGACAAACGATGAATCATCTGTGCTATCCAGATTGCGAGTAGCCAGTGTCAGTGCTTTCTTGAATCGAGTTGCACCTGGTGCCTGATAGTTTGAGGCATACAGAGCAGGGTCGAGCAGGCTGGTATCTTGGTTTTCATCAACAACCGAGTTGTCAATTTCAAAACCAACACGCAGAGTTGGTGCATCCGAGTATCGGTCGAGCACGATTGTTTGTGATGGGAATTTGACAAAGTAACCATCAATGAAGAAGATGCCTTCATTGATGCTGAATGTTGATGATGCACCGGTTAGTGCTGAGTTGGCAGTAGTTGCGGTGATTTCTGCGTCTTCGTCTTGAAGAGCTTCTGTTGTGGTGAATTGTTCACCTGAAACATAACGAATGACTAGAGTTTTTGGCTCAGTATCGGTGGCATTGAATCCTTCCACGACATAGGCGCGAACGCCGCGGTCTGTGGTGTCGGTAATAAACTTACCTGTGAATGACTGAGCATTTGCAGTCACATTGTTGGCAAGACGGAGATACTTAGCCTCAGAATTGTCATAGGTGAAGTCGCCGCCTGTGATGATGACACCATCGCGGAAGATATGGCTACCGAAATTGGCAATTTGGCGTTGAAGAATGGACTGAATCTGTGTCAGTTCTCGCGCTTGAACCGCATAACCCGGACGGAATAGAATTTGCTGAAAGTTTTTACTTTCGTCAAAGTCATCAAAGTATGGTTCAATGTTGAAATCTTGGGTAGCCATTTAAGCCTCTAGTTTAGAAATTAATTGTCAATCTAATGTTTTCTGCCTGACCATCAACACGGTCAGTTTTTGGATCGTTTTTGACGAAGATGATATCGCCAGTTCCTGGTTCAAATTCTGGAGTCGAATAGTCCTCGACAGCTCTTGATACCAATGAGGTGTTGCCTTTTAACAGACTACCGATGGTTGGTGTACCAAGTACATTGATAAGTCTGATTGTGTTTGTTTCCTGCACATGGACTGTGCCTTGGAATGTGAAATTGTCCAACGAGCTACCTTGATAAACAATTTCGTTGTCTGTATAGGCAGTACCTGGAATTACTGATACATCGGTGGTCTGTGAGATAACACTGGTTGCGTTAGCATAGTCCACACTGGTATTACTTCCGTATTTATGTGGTGCGGCCAGAAGACCGTACTGGCGGAACGATGTATCAACGGAAATTTTTCCACCTTCAGTCGATTCTGGTGCACCAATGCGAGTCGAAATCATGGTGGTGTTTGCGGCAAGCTCGCGACCAGGATTGAATCCATGGCCATACTTAGGTCCTAGTACCACGCGCGCCTGAGCGCCTGTGCCTGAGCCATGAATTTTTGCGGTCGCATAAGAAAAATCTGATGCTCGTGATGTGACCTTAATTTTGCTGACGCCGGTGTTTGCAAGTGTAACGGTTGATGCGAAATCTTCAGTGCCGTCGCCTGTCAATTCGACACGGGTAATGATATTGGCAGTATAACCTGTTCCGCCGCCGGTGCCAACAGTAGGAATAGAAATGTCTATTCTTTTGAAAACCGTATCCACTCCTGTGATGTATGTGTCTGATACTATATTCGCACCGGTGATGAACATAGAAACATTAACATTATCCGTATTGTCCACCGTCAGTTTAGTACAACCAGAAGCGAACGCCACTGTGACATTGATGGTCGAGTCAACATATCCTGTTCCAGAATTGGCAACTACTATTTCTGCCACGGCACCATCCAGTAGATTGTCTGTGCTACTTGAGTACTCAAGGTCAGACACACTTGTTGGCACAGGCATCCAGTCGATTGTCAGGAACTTGTTGGATGGCTTGATATTGTACATATACTTCCAGACATAATTATCTGGGGTATCAATGTAACCACTAGAGTTCGACAGGTATGTGCCTGTTGGTTTGATTGTCGAAGGAGTTTCACCGTCATTGTGGATACACAGATATACATTCAGGTCATCCGTAACGACATACATTGGTTGTGCGTTATTTGTGGTGGTGACCAGAGAATTGGCCGCAATAGTATCATCATATGATTTGTAGATGGTATTCGCTGTCCAGTTGCGTCTTGGGATTACCAGTTCCACATCACTCGAAACAACCTTCTTAGCCGCGAACATATTTGCCCAAATAGACCTGTCGGTAGAATCTGAGTCTGAGATATCTGGAATAGTGGTGTCACCGTTTGCATACGGAATATCGTTTCCTATGAAAACATAGTGAGGCCTATGTGGATAGCCTGCTGTCGTTCCTGCATCAGAAAATGCATCACGGAAGCGAACCGCATTGTCATACGACAGTTTGAATGATGTGAAAGTGTTTGCCATGAGTTTATTTATGCTACTGTTTTAAGAAATAATGACCATCTGACCAGTCAGATTTTGCGTGAAGTTTTGTGATACAGTGATTGTATTGGCACTTACGATGGCATTGACGGTTCTGGTTTCTGTACCAATCGAAATGTTGCTGCTCACGGTCAGTATGCCGTTTGTATTGGCGACCAAGAAGTTGGTGCCGTTGCCGGTAACAATATTCGAATTGGTGTTGATGCTGACAGTACCAGATATAGTCAATTCATTCTCGGTACCAACAGTAGAAATAATAGCTTTTACCTTGGAAATTGATTGCTCAATGTTATACTCACTGAGAGCCTTCATTCCGCCAGGATGTACCAGTTCTTTGAAAATTTGTTTGTACTTACTGAATTCAGTCTTACATGAAATTACATATGAATAGTTGACATAGTAATCTGCACCTTCGATGCGGATTTCTTCGGTCGACAATAGGCCTTCTGCCGATGTCCATCGGCCAGGAAGTGTGTTGTAGGTGGTGAAGATGTCTGCGGTGGCAGTTGCCAGTCCATTGCCTGAACCGGTCAAGTCGATTTCTGGAACCGAACTATACCCTCGGCCGCCTTCGAGAATCTTGATAGCTTGGATTTCACCAGCTGCCAGACCGCCGGGCACGATAGCGACCAATTCTTCTCCGTCGCCTAGTAGTGACGCGACATATAGTTGTGCGCCGGATCCACCAGATGTGGTAATCGAACTGACTGTTGGGAACTGGCCAGAGTAATACCCAAAACCACCGTTTGTGACCAAGACATTGGTAATTGCGCCAGAGCCACTAACATGACTAACCTCCGCTTGCAGGCCTGTGCCTGTGAACACCATAGGTTGATTTGTAAAATTCAGTGTGTCGCCAACAGAGTAACCAGTGCCGCCGTCAGTGATACCGATTTGTCCAACAATACCTAACTCCGTCAGATAAATTGAATCTGTAACCAAAGGAGGCAGTGCGTTCAAGACTGGATTGACCAGTGCGGCAGTTGCATTGCTGATATTGATGGTAGCAATTGAGCCGATGGTAATTGTGTTGGCATCCAGTGCATCAGCAATTACCGTATTGACATTTGCGTTGATGATACTAGGAAAGCCATAGTCGGCAGCATTGATTAGAACTGCACTATATGGCGTAATGACATCAGTGTAAAATGTCACGGTGTTCGGTGTAAACTCACCGCTGGAATCAACAGACAACACTGAAGCATTGAATACGGTATTGCTGATTCCTTCAGCACTGATTACAGAACCAGCTTGAAATCCTGCGCCGCCATTCACAATGCTGATTTCAGTGACGAGTCCTGATGCCACCTTGCTGACGATTGCAGTAGCGGGAACGATTGAAAGTCCACGAATAATCACTGGGTCGCCTACTGCATAGCTGGCGCCACCATTAGTAACAACGATTTCTTTCAGTCTTGAGAGAGCGTTCATTCTGACATTGACCAGCGAACCGTTCAGGTATATGTTGGTCAAGAATTCTTCACCCTCAGAGAAAGTGCCTTGAACTGAATTTGGATCCACGAATACATCGAAGTATGTCAGATTGGTGGATACTTTTCTCTCCGCAGATTCAATAATCGCATATGCGCCCGATGTCACACCAGTAATCTTTCTGCTGGCCAGTGAACTTCCGTCAAAAGATGAATATACGATTTTGACCAACGCACCATCGGCCGGAGGCGTCAGAAAGACAATCTTCTGGTATTCTTTGCGGAATGTGTAATCTGTTCCGGTTTCTTTCAGTACATTATCCACATAAACATCAAACTCTGTGGTTTCCAGAATTTGGTTCATGAAGAATTCAGTTTCTACACCATCTGCGGTAACTTCAGTCTGGATGTTATCGGCAATCTGGATTGTACTATCTCTTTTCCATTTGCCGTCAGACGCACGGAGAATGTAGTTTTTAGGATAACGAATGGTGATTTCATCATCGAACAACATTCTGAACAACAGTTTGAATGATTCTTCTGAACCTTTTGACAGATATACAGGCAGAGCATTTTTAATCAGGAACTCTTTGGATACCTGCGACTCTTTTGGCAACAGGGATAGAAAGGTGTTGAAGAATTGCTCTTCGAACAGGTCAAGTGACGAATCCACATCCGAGATATAACGAAGCTCTTTGGCCTTTGTGACCAAATCGTTCTTGTTTGTTCCCTGTTGTTCTTCTAGAAAGCGATAGTACGCCTGCAGGAAAGACACGAATTTTGGGTTGTCTGCCCGTACAAATTCTGGTACCTGTTCAGGAACAAGTAGTGAAATTTTTTCGTTTGTTGCCATTAGCTAGAGCTTCTTACCATGGTGACTTCGACAGCGGATGGATCAGCATCATCCAGTGTCAGGATTGTATTGCGTACGGACTGAACCAGTCCTTCGTCTGATTCTACGGTGACACGAATGAAACCATCCAGTGAATCTACACTTTGAATCTTGATGTCATTGATTGTGATTACACCGGTTAGGTAGTTGACCTCTCCAGCAGTATCATCAACGACTTTTCTTTCCGCGTTGACATCAAAATACACAGTACGCAGTGTGCCAATCTTAGAATCAACAACAGCTGTTGCCGCGGCACTCTTGCCTGTGGCATCTGTAATGGTCACGACCGCGCGAGAGTAATCTGTTCCGCGCTTGGTCAATTCGATTGACTGGATACGACCATTGACAACAGTTGCTTTCGCTTCTGCGCCTGAACCATCACCTGTGATGGTGATTATTGGATCCGAGGTGTAATCGTAACCTGGATTTGCAACAAGGATTTCAGAGATACCTGTGAATGATTGTGGCACTTCTTCGAATGATACCGAACGCAATGCACCTGATGTATCGAGTACACTGAACGCGGTTGATTGCAGTTTGTCTAACGAACTGGTGCCGCGAGCAATAGGAACACCGAAGTCCAGTGTGTATGATGCGGTTGTTCCGATATTTGGTTCAAATCTCTTTTGTAGGCGCAATGTGACATCGTTACCTAGAACAGAGTTGTCCACATTGTCGATTTGTTCCTGCAATTTCGAAATGATGATTGATGAATTGAAGTCGTTGAGATAGGTATCGCGGTATGCATATACCTGTGCGGCGACCAACAGTTTCAGGGCATCAGCAGTGAGTGTGGTTTTCTTAGGGTCATACTTGACCTTGGCACCAACAAGCAGATACAGGTAATCGGGGTCACGGATTTCGGTGGTGACCGACACGATTGCCTTCGGATTAATGACATCATTGATGATGGCTTGTTTCTCTGTTTCAGAGAAATAGTAACCGTCTTTTGGCTTCAGTGACACGAACATCTTGCCGAATACGGCAGGCACTTCATCTTCGCCACCCCACACCGAAATGGCATCAATGTTTGGATAGTTTTTCTTCAACAGGACCTCATAGTCTTTTGTGGTGACAAGTCGGTTCTGTGTTGAAAACTGTGCGACAGCATTGTACTTGATTGAATCTACGGTTTCGCGATTCGAACCACCAGCTGCAGGTTCGACGGTTTCGACGGTATAGTTGACTGAATTCAGAATATAATCTGTCAGAGAAAAACCATTGACCTTGTTCGCGGCCGCACCCGAGGTGACCAAGTAGGTCACGGAAATGATTGCGCCATCTGGAAGTGCCTTGCCGATGATATCGTCACCGAAACGGATTTGGAAATACTGGTCGCGGTTTTCTTCTAAGAAATAAACAGCAGAATCTTGTGTGACATTCAGAACATCAGTGACCAATTCATAGACCTCTGTTGAGGTGTTACCGATTGATTCGCGCACCGAAACTTGTAGGGTGGTCGTATCAATGTTCTTACTTGGCAGAACGAATGTTGACGATGGGTTTGATGAAGCACTGTAGGTGTAACTGAATGATGTGTATGAACCTTCATAGAGATTCAAGTTTTCAAAAATGTAATCTGTGCCGACTTTTGAAACTGTGGTGTCTTCGGTCAGAACAAAGTTATATGAGATACCATCCAACTGGTTCGACCTGAACTTGGTGCCACGAAGCAGTGTCAGTGTACCTGGTGTTGCATCTTCATCTGGCACAGTTATGTTGACTACGGCCTTCGAAGCCTTTGCCGAATGTGGAATGTAACCCAGTGTCTTGGCATGGCCGACTACAGAATCGCGCAGGACCGCGGTGTCAAGGAATGACTCGTTGGCCACCATATTCAGGTAGTACGCATTGTAGTGGGTGTTATATGCAAGAATGTCGAGCAGAACACTCAGGCCCGAACCATCGAAATCATAGTCGGAGAATTCAGACTGAGCCTTCAAGAATGTCTTGAGGTTATTCTTGATTGTGTCGAAATCAAGGTCGGTAATGATTTTTTGATTGGAAGCCATGTTATCTGGTTCTTTCTAATAAGAAGGTGACGGTGATTGGGTTGGTTACATTGACAATACTGAAATTCAGTGTGATGCCATATCCGTTATTGTCATAGTCAGGATTGACAACAGTGGACAGAATTCTTACCCTTGGTTCGTGGTTACTGATGGTCTGTTGAATCTCCCTGTCAATAGCCATCGCAGTGATGGTATCAAGGTTTTCGAACAGAAGCTTACGGATATTAGACCCAAGTTGTGGTTGGAACGGACGCTCAAAGAAATTGGTGAGTATCAAGTTCTTCATCGAATTGATTACTGCCATTTCACCAGTATGCTTGGTGACATCCTTACGCACCGGATGAACATTGAAGTTCAAATCCAGGTCACGAAACTGTCTTTTCTCTAGTGTCTGTACGGTTGCCATGTGTTATTTATTCGACTTCGGATACGGTTTTAAGGAATTAGCTGAGTTTGTAGATACTGATTTCCTACTTTTCCAATGACTTGACGCTCAGACTGGCCGATGGTATTGAACTTGCGCATTGTCTGGATTTCATTGGTCAATTGCATTGAATTGTAGTAAAACTGCTCGTCATGGGTGCGTCTGTCATCCATCAATGTGGAGATGGATTCTATATCGGCAACAATGGTATTGACGGTATTACTGCTGAGATTGGAGTACCAGATTGGCCCGATATTGTAGTAATTCAGATTGGCACTGGCGATGGTGGCCTGGTGCCCTGTAATGACATTGTACTTGTCGGCAAGGTCTTCATCAATATACAGACTGGTGAAGTGTCCCATGGTCGGTGCAGTATTGGTGATTCCGTCGGTCTGATACATGATGGTGCCAATGAACTGTGCGATTGCGATAGACTTGTCATAGGTCATGACATCAATCGAACTGTTCGCGGGTTCACCCTTAACTCTTGACATTCTATCGGTGTGGTCAAGATATGACAAGGCCACATTCTGTGCCACGGTGTTGGCTGCATCTACGACAACAACAAGGTCGCCGGCTGAGCCACAATTCACTTTGATAATTTCGCACATGGCGATGATACTGTTGGAAATGTTCGCAACAGGATTGACATAGTATGTCGAGGTGTTTGCAGTATCCACATTGGCATCGGCCAGTTGTTCAACCTGCCATGCTTGTAGATATGTTGGCATACCCGACAGAATGGTGATTGTCTGTGCAGGTAGCTCAGGCACTGTGTTGGCAGTGGCCTGTGGGAAGTTGTAGTTTAGTCTTGAAAAGATGCCCATTATTCTCTCATTATATCATTGGAATGGTCGGCGGGCCAGACGCGCTTGGATGGCTGTGGAAATTGTACTTGAGGATGTTTGTCACATCAGTCACATGAAAGAATGACCCGAATGAACCGATAACAGAACCCGAGCAAGTAAATGACAATGGTGTTGCAACAGGAATACCTGCGGCGAAACCGCCCAGTTGTGTCACGAATCCGTATGGACCCGCGCTCATGCCCAAACCAGCATCAATTCGTTTCGATGCTGACATACTTTCAGTCGAAGAAATCGAACCGTCAACAAACAGGTCAGAATTGATTTTGACTTGGCCGTTTGTGATGCCACCACCTACTGCAACAGACATGACACCACCAAGCAGGTCGGATCCTACGGATATATCCAACTTGCCGTCGGTATCAACACGCAGATTTTTCTTGACAAGCATATCATAGTTGCCTTCAACAATCTGATAATAGTCACCACGGACAATTTCATACTTGTCGCCTTTGATATCGGTAACTGCATCACCTTCAATGGTGATTACACACTTGCCACTGATTTTGACATTGTTATTCTTGGCAACAATGGTGTAACTGTCGCCTTGGATTTTGTGGACCTCGTCACCATTTGGGTGCATTTCAAAGAATGTGCCGGTACGGTGTTGCAGGCGCACACGCTCGCGACCGGGTGTATCATCTAATTCAAAGAAGTGTCCTGATTCGCTCAGTGTGATGTTATTGAACGGATAGATTGGTGGTGTATCTGGATTGGCCGCAGATGGTGGTTCTGTCCAACTCGAATCACCAATGTATTTTGGTGGAAGTTTCCATGACCCTTCTGAGGATTCCATTGTTGCGGCCGCAGATTCGACCGAGGTCTGGTTGTTCTGTATTGTTGCCTGCGACTCTTGTGTGATTGCTGTCGCAATATCAGTCTGGTCAATTTGCTGGTCAATCGAGGTTGTATCCACGCGCACACGCACGGACTCGACACCAGTTTCACCTTCGAGTGTGTTTACTGGTGGTGCATCAACAAAGGCTTGACCTTCTTTGAGTACTTGTTCTAAAGTCTTTTCTGCCATATCAAATTCCGTATAATGGGCTTACCGTGTTCGCGTTTTCTTGCGCGGATGTGGTAATCAAGTTGTCGTAAATATTGCCAGCTTGGATTGCTAATAGTTCGATTGAATCGAGTGACCCATTGGTTTGTGTGGTTGCAGCTGATTCCAGAATTCCAGGCAGTGTGTCTGGTAGACTCTGAAGAAACTGACCTGATGCCTGAAGCTGCCCGATGTTTTCCTGAAGTGTATCAATCTCGGATGTCAGACTGTCAATGTCGCTCAGAATTTGTGCCATTTGGTCTGCACCGCCCACCTGTGCCGCCAATTCTTCCTGAATAAACTCAGTCAGGTAAGACCTGATGATAGACAGAATTCTCTCTAGGCAACCTTTGAGCATTTCTTGGAATCTTTGTGGTAACGAGAGTATCCAGTCAATGATTGTGCGCGCCAACTGAATCGTAGTTACGACAAGCTTGATGAAGTCTTTGACCTTCTCCACGATATCCAATGTTTCTTGAATGACAGCATTAATTTGTTGTGTTGTCTTAATCAACCATGCAATGCGACCAGTTGGGTCTGCACCAAGAATAGCGTTCAAAGCCGCGGCGATTGCGCGTGATACTTTGATTAGAATCAGACGGGTGTATTTGTTGGCACCGATTCTCTGACGGATTTCCAAATCTGTAGGGCAGACATGGACCAGTCGGTTGTTCATGAACTCGATGCCGGTGTTGGCAATGATGCCGCGCGACAGTCGTGAACTTGTTGGTTCGCCGGCATATGGCGTCTGCGCATAACGAGGCACACGAACCTTGTATTTGTAATTGTACGCAAAGTCACGGGTGTTTGTACTCAGGCCCATTGTGGATCCAAGTGTGACCTTGGTGTCACCTTTTGGTGCGACCTTGCCTGCACGGATATCCTCTTTCAGTGCCGACTCTGCATATGATTGTGCCTTGGCGGCATCATCAGGATATTTCTTCTGCTCGGCTGCCAGATAGGTGTCATACTCGGAGTAATCCTCTTTTCTGTATCCTACGACAAGAACCACATCATTGGTCGAGGCCGCAGTACTAATGACTTCTGCGGTTGAGGCTGCGGTTTGTGTGGTGTCCGATGCAACAGTACTTGGTGTCGCGTCAACATTGGTCACACTGCCTTGTTCTGCATTGGCGATTTGTTCATCCGCCTTGGCATCCAGCTCTTGTTTCTGCTTGGTGCTTAGTGTCTGTGAAGTATAGACATCACCACTTTCGACAGCAGGAAAGAATCCAAGAATTGTTCGAATCTGTGCGGCCTGTCCGTCTTGGAAGAAACCAAATACCCAGTCACCTTCTTTTGGAAGAGATTGTGCTTTACTGCCATTGACGGCGGACACCATCTGCGCCCAAGGCAGTTTATCTCTAGGCAACAGTGCGGTGTCAAACGAATCTACACCAATAATGCGTACACGGACACGCCCGAGCTTTGTCGGGTCGAATCTGTCTTCAACTATACCGACCCACCAGATGAAGTCTTGTGCGCCATAGAAGTCTTGTGAGAGTGCCATTATTTTCTTTTCTTGGTGTAAACGGAAGCAACTTCGATGAATGTTTCGTGCTTGACCGAGTTAAGTGAGTGTCTTGTCGCCGTCACAATGTATTTACCCGATAGGGTTGGATCCAATTCACCATCAACAGAATCGGTCTTCTTTGAGTACTTAGGCACATCCAATTGGACCATATCTCCTGCCATGATACCAAAGTTACCAGGAATTGCCAGTTCCATTCGCTTCTGGCCTAGAAGACTCAGAATCGCTTTTCTGTGGAATTTGTACTCTTGAGTATTGTCTTGTTGGTTCGCGGTACTTGGGTCTGTACTCTTGATGTAATCGTTGGTTTCTCGCGATTGGGTGAATGGGTAAAACACAATGCGTGAATTGACCATTCTATCTGCGGTGGCACCAAACTTGTTGACATCTTGGAAGTCACCAAGGTTTGTCTGTACAGTGACATCAATCGAACCGTCATGAATGACATTTGGCGTCAGGTTAGTCAGTTTGACCTTTCGTGTCAGTGTGTCAAAACCAACAAACTTACCTGCGTTGGATCCGTTTCGAATATTCTCGACAGCATTGCTTTGTGTCAGGATTTTCATGTTGCGTACACCGAACATTTCATTGCCGATATTATCTTCGATATTTTTGATATTGAAGTTCAGTTTGAATGTCGCAGGTGCAGCCATCAGTGTCGAAAGAGAAGAGAAGTTATACCCTTTCAGGTTCTCAAAGAACAGGTAATCTGGTTTGCCTTTGCTCGATACTGCTCGTTTTGAAATCTCATGGATTGTCTGGAAAGGAGTCAGTGTCGGTGCAATGTAGGTATATGAACCTTTTGTTGGTTCGATTTTATACACACCAGACGAATCATTGACTCTTGGTCCACGGACTTGCAGATAGTTGGCGAGAATGTTCGATACCATGGTGTGGTACGAACCCGAGAATACCTGTGATACCTTGGTCTGTTCGGACAACAGAAAATCTGGGGTCGCAAAGTGCAGAACATAGGTCTTGGATGTCTGGTTGATATTGACAATGCCGGCAACCTTGTACACACGGAACTTCTTGTGTAATTCCAGTGCCTGACTATCGGCAGACTTTGCAATTTGAATGGTGATGTATTCGTTTCCGTCGAATCGTAATTGTTCCAACAGACTCATAGCATCGAGCATAATGATACTGCCTGTCATGCAAGGCGCATACAGGTTGTCATATAGAACCAGCTCGTTATAGGCACCTGCAATATCAAATGAACCGAACTCTGTAGTCAGTGTCAGTTTTCTAATTACAAATTGAGTGGATTGATTTACAATCATTAGGCAGTGATACTATCGGTTGATTTGACGGCAAAGATGTTGACGAACTCTTGTTGCATTGCGGTTGCGAATTCTGGTTTGAGCATTTTGATGGTTCTCTTGGCCTCATTATTTTCCATTTCATAATCATAGTATGACTTGGTGGTCTTTGTGGTGCGGATAGTCAGTGCTGTCCCATCTGTCAGTGTGACCGACTGTGTACTCACAACCAAATCATTGTACTGGTCCTCATCAATTTCAATTAGTTGTTCCGTTTTCTTGCGGTTGTCATAGGTCAATTGTTCGACCTTGTAATATGACTTGATGTTACCTTGTGCCCATTCCAGACCAGTTTGTTGACCTGTGGCATTGTCTGCGTATTTGTCACGGATGTATTCCATCAGTGTTCTGTAATCCAGTGGCCACTGATACTGCGGGTCAATGATGTCATTCATGAACAGAATAATCCAGTGTTTCTCAATATCACCATAAATGCGATATGCAAGTTCTTCTGGTGTTTCACCGTCTTGAATAACATACGAGTAATACACCACTGTGTTGTCTTTGAACTGTCTGGCCAGTTTGTAACCAGCCGTAATCTTGACAGCATTGTCCAGTGTGTTGACATCACCGAACTTATAGACGGTCAGTGGAAATTGTGAAAAATACTTTGCCATGTTTATCTCTTAATATTGGAACTCTTGCTTGGCTTGTGGCAGGTCACTCTCATAGTTACCATTGATTCCCTGTCCGATTTCCAGATTGACCGACTGAGCAGAATCAAAGGCGTCATATGGTGCGTCTAGTTGGACACCATATTGGCCTGTGGTCAAGGATCCTCTTGTATTAGCGTAATCAGTATAGTCTAATTTTGTCTTATATTCTGTTTCTTTGAATGACAGCGACAAACGAATGCCAACTGGCATACCAGTACCACCGCTTTGTGGGGTCACTTGGCCATCCACTTCATAGGCAGAGAATCCATTTGGAGCATAATCAATGTCAATTGATTCCAACACACAGGTCGAAATACTGTCGATATTTGGATTTTTGGTTCCGTTGTAATAAAATTCAATGTCAAATTCAGAAGGAGGGACCATGAATATACCAGCGGACTCTGTTTTTACTTCTGGTGCATGATGAAAACGCAAGCAATCCAAAATGCGATTAATTTCTGTCGCTTCTTTTTGATTTCTTGGATACAACATAAAATCGAATCGGAAATTTCGCAGTTGAGGTGTCGAGTAAATCAACTCAATCATTGGATTCAAAACAGTACCAGTCAGAGCTGCAAAGGTGACCTTTCCTAAATCAGTCTTTTCCGTCA
>JACCDP011170039.1_pt1 | contig 20087 bp, 31 predicted proteins | sample 7445841 | NCBI WGS metagenome assembly JACCDP01 (sample SAMN15323441, study PRJNA562643) | freshwater metagenome | isolation source: river surface water | place: USA:Blue River Watershed | collected 2017-08-17
CACTTCTTCAAGTCGAAGAAGAATGGACACAGGTATCTCTGGAAGTCTGGACAGAGGAAGCTTGGACTCTTATCAAAGGCAGGAAAGCCAAGAGCAGCTACATCGGCAGACAAGGCATTTACCGCACCAAACGCAGAAGACTTCGGCACCAAGATAGCTTCGAAGATTCTCAACCAGGGTGAATACATTCCGATGACAAAGATGGAATTTCCATTCGACATTCAAGGCGTCAAAAAGGGAACTCTTGGAATCATCATGCCGTTCCTTGCAGAAGCCAAGCCAAATACATTTGAGTTGGAGAAAGACGATTGGGCTTCATCTCTCTCAGAGGACGATATCAAGTCCATACAGAGACTCCACATCGTTGATTACCTCATATCAAACCTTGATACGCATGGTGAGACAACCATACGAGTCGGAGACAAGATTATCGGAATAGACAGAGGACAGGCTCTTCGCTACATGTCCAAGGTATTGAGAGCAACCAAGCCTGGAATGGAAGAGGACACGCTCGACAGACTGACAACGCCAGTTGGAGCCAAGTCGCTCTACTCAGAGTTCTTCAAGGCTGTCAGAAGTGGAAAGATACAAGCCAGCCGTGAATCGGTTGAAGACATTGTGAGCAAGATTGAGTCCATGTCCGATGAAGAGATAAAGCAGGATATGCAAGGCTATATCGAAGCGTTCCGTGATAAGTATCTCATAGCAATGAAGTCCGCTGAGAAGGGTAAGCCAGGAAACAAGACTTACTGGAAGGGACTTTCGACTGACGAAATACAGGATGACATCGAAGGTATCATAAAGGGAACCATCGACAGAAAGAATAACATTCGCAGCGCAGTTGATAGCTTTTACAAGAAGCTCTCCAAGAAGAAGGAAGAGTCTGTCCATGCAATAGACGAAGGCTCAAGAGAAGTTGGATTGACTGCAAACTCCATGCGTCAGGAAACTGAAGATGTTGTTGACTCACTCTTAGCAGATGCAATACACTATGTTGGCTCCGACGATAAGATAATACATGATAGTAGTGATGCTATTGATATGTCATCGGCAGCCATCAGAGGCAAGAATCCATCGAAGGCTTTCTATTACAAGTCTCTTTCGAGAGCAATGGATAATGATGACATCAGTGAAGAAGGCATCATGAAAGCCGCTCAGAAATACGCAACGAATCTCAAGGGTGTTGTTGACGATAGAATCGGTGAAGTGTTGAGTAAAGAGGACATGGAAGCGTTGGATTCCTCAGACTCCAAAGAGATGATGCAGTGGCTTGACATGGCTTTCGAAAAAGAGGACTTAGTTCTAGTCATCATAGTCATGGCTGCTCTTGGTATCAAGAAAAAGATGAATAAAGTGTTCGTGTCGGCTGACTGAGATATAAATACTTTTATCGTCCTTCGTATAATCCGAGTCGAAAGATTCGGATTATTTTTTTGCATTATTTTGAAGCAGTTTCCGGTGATAAATACTTTATGTTGATGTGAATGTGATGCTCTTAGACAATAGAAGGAGAGTTGACATGGCACTAAGCTATGAACGAGAACTGGAGTTCGTCAACGAAACCCTAAAAGAAAAGCTGGAGGAAAAAGAAGCCCTATTAGCAGATATAGATGAATACTATAAAGAGCGTGAGATAAGATTCAAAAATGTCCTATTCGAATCGCTCCAACATCTATATTCGTTATCAAGTGGAATACATCGCATGCAGCTTGAAACAACAGCCATGCATAATATGGATTCAAAGTATAGAAAGAATCCGAAAGCAATTGAAGAAGAAACCAATAAGATTGGTGTGAGATATATAAAAAACTTTCTTCAGTATGCAAAAGAAAATGGAAAAGAGAAAAACGATCCGCTCGTCGTGAAAGAGCTTGAGTCGATGATAAAGAAGATATGCAATAACGACGATTGATTAGCTGGCTCACGCTGGTAGAATCTATTCATCGGAGGCATACTCTATGAGTGACTATCGACGTGAGCGTGAAGCTATTCGTTGGATTGTTGATGACGAACTATATAAGTTTCTTTCTACCATTCAAGCGTGTATCGCGGGTGGTTGTATAACTTCTATTTTTACTGGACAGCCAATCAACGATATTGATATATTCTTCCGTACACCAGAAGACTACGAGAAGGCTGAAAAGTATTTGAACGCATGTGAAAGCAGAAAGTTCCGTGGTACACGGGCTGTGTGCAATACCGAGAGAGCCAAGACTTTCGCTATGAGCCATAACATGAAGTTTTGTCCAGATGTAGTCAACTATGGTATCAGCTACTTCCGCAAGGGTGAAGATGAGAAGGAAGTAATCATACAGATTGTCCGTAGTGATATCAACTGCGGAGAAGTCGAGGATATCGTCAATCGCTTTGACATCACCGCATGTCAGGCTGCTTTCGACTTCAAGACGGATACCTTCGTCATGGGCAGCCGCTTCTTGCAGGACAACGCTCGTAAGCGTATTGTCATCAATCCAGAAACCAAGAATGTCGTTGGAACCTTCTATCGTATCCAGAAGTATATTGAGAGAGGATATTCGATATCTCCCCGTGAGTATATCAAGCTGGCGTTTATGCTGGCTAATAAGAAGTATAAGACATTCGGAGACTTCACCGATGACTTGAAGATATGCTTCCACGATCCACTCATTCATCACTTCTACAACAAGGTAAGGTATCCGACTGGAACCCGATGTGAAGTCAAGGATTCGATGATGAACAATCCGTTTGACGCTGCTGTTGTTATTGAATGGATTGAAGAGTTCAATGTCGCCGGACCTCACTACCCCGTGAAGGAAGGAAAGGACTTGACAGAAGAGCCGAAGAAGGATTACGCCGCTCCAGAGATTGATGCTTCTGGAAATGTGAAAGAATATAGGGCTGCCGTTGATGACTTTTTTGACAATACATTTCCAGCCGTAGCCGCTCAGAAGCATCCGGCGTTTACCAAGCCAAAGCAAATAAAGAAGGCTGTGGCTCACAAGCCTGTTGATGACGATGAATTGGATATTGACTTGGACGGACTTGAAGTAGAATGTGTGAAGGAGAAGAAAGAAGATGCATTCTAAGCTACAATCACTGGATGACGCTATCCAGTTGTCAAGGACAAACAAGAAGCTCAACGCTAACTACCAGCGTGTGAGACAGGCTCTAAGTCAGTTGGTTGAAGCCACTTGCAATGCCCCTTCGTTGACTGATGAGCAGAAGACGGCTCTTGACAAGGCTATTGTAGCCTTACAATATAAGCCATGAATATCTTCCGTCTTGATAACGATCCTGACTTAGCCGCTCGTATGGCTATCGACAAGCATATTGTCAAGATGCCTGTGGAATCAGCACAACTTTTACACACGGCTCTTCGCCAGTATGCAGTAAAAGCCGACTGGCTCTACAAGCAGTTCAACCCGAAACATCCGAGTTGTCTGTGGGTGTGTGAGTCACGCTTCAACTTCAAATGGCTTGTCGCACACGGTATTGCCCTGTGTCAAGAATACACTCGTCGCTATGGTAAAGTCCACAAGTGCGAGTCTCTTATTCACAAGGCTGGTGAGTTTGACAAGTGTATTCACAACATTCCGTCAACCCCGATGCGCCTCGCCATGCCCGAGCAGTTTAGAACTGACGATGCTGTTCACTCATATCGTCTGTATTATGCTGGCGCTAAGTTTCGTTTCGCCAAGTGGAAGACAAACATTCCGTATTGGTGGGACGAATACCGCAACCTTGTCATACAAAACAAGCTTGAGGTTGTCAACGATAAAAATGATGGTGTCAAGTGACAACAGGTATATACTGGTGTATATGGTTGACAATCATAGGATTGACTGTACTCTGTGTATTATGGAAAATAACAAGCAAACCACCTGACGGAATATAACATGGGACATCTTCATCATAAGAAAGATATTATCTACGGAAACTACTCGATCCTCCATCCAGATGGTTCGCTCATGTGTCATACTGACAAAAAGAAAGTCAACTGGTACATGAAGAAGGAGCTTGCTGAGTGGGTTGACGAAACCACCATCAAGCTCAAGTTTGAGCCGAAGGGGCGTGGTAATGCTGGGGATTCGGAATACTATGCCGAAGCCCGTGAGAATCGTTGTGTTGTATGTGGAGCCACTGAAAACCTGACGCTCCACCATGTCGTTCCGTATCAGTATCGCAAGCACTTTCCAGAACACTTGAAGTCGCACACTTCATTTGATATACTGCCGCTGTGTATTGAGCATCACGAAGAGTACGAGTCGCTGGCTACTGCCCTCAATAAGCGTCTCCAGATTCAATACAATGCCCTTCCAGCCATCAATAAGCTTCCACCCGAGGTAGAAGCCGCTAAGGAAATTGGTGGCTACATTTCGGCTCTGATCAAGTCTGGTGACAAGATTCCCCAGGACAGGCGCAACCAACTGCTCAACAAGATTCGGCTTTACTTCAAGTCAGAAGATATATGGTTTGACGATCTACCAGACTTGCTGGTTGATGTCAACTACAAGGTTGAATCGTCTTCGCCAGCCAAAACCATTGTTGGGGCGGTTCCAGATATATTTGAGTTTATTGTTATGTGGCGCAAGCATTTCGTCCAGCATATGCAGCCGAAGTATCTTTCGGATAAGTGGCTGGCGGATATGGAGAAGGTTGCGCGTTGATAAATAAGGAATAACTACTATTGGGAAAGAAGACAGAAACAAAAGGCTGAAAAGGAAAGAAAAGCCAAAGAGATGAAGAGACAGAAAGATAAAGAACGCAGAGCAGCTAAGAAAGCAGCTAAGAAAGCAGCTATGAATACATCGGAGACTATATGACTGACAAAATCCGCACCATGATGACTCGTATTCACTTGAATGAATCAAATGCCTTCAAGAATATTGTCGCTCTTTCGGGGTCAGACATCAAGTTTCTTCGGGAGCTTGGCTTATATATCTATGAAGGTTATAGAAGAGACATAAAAGAATCGCTTGACACAGCCAAACTTGACTCAAATCTCTTCGATCAGCTACAGAAGCAATCTCAAACCTACCTAAAGAATCATGAATGGGTGTATTGGAATGAAAAGTCCGTCAAGGAATCATATGATGTTGAGGGATACCACATATGCTCACTCACCAAAGAGCGTTTCGAGAAGAAAAAGGGTGTCCTCTGCCGTAAGAGATTGACACCCGAGAATGTTGTGTTGTATCTTCCTGTTGTCGAGGATTGGATAGACTATTACAAGAAGACTTGCAAGGAAGGTATGGATAGAATGTTAGTATTGGATTGTGTCGGTATGCCGCTCAAGAATCAGCGTATGAACAAGTTTGTCATAATCAACGGAAACAAGCAAGAGCTTGTAGACTCCAGAGAAATCAAGCTTTAGGAATCTTTTTATCTTCAACCCAACGACGAGCGAATCTCTTGGCTAAAGCCTCAGTTTCAGCGAATACGGTTCCATGAACCTTGCCGTTGTATATCAAGTCGATATGCCATACACCCTTCATCTGTTCGGGGGGTGTAGCGTCAAAATAGTCGAGTTTCTTCTTGTCCATGTATGTATTATAGTGTAAACGGCTATAATATGTAAAAAGAGTATTGGTTCTATTATAAATACAAGGAGCAAGGGGATAATTTATGGACTCAAGAGACTTCCGCAAGACATGGCTCAAGCTTCAGGAATCATGGACTGAAGCCGATGCCGATGTAAATGTAAACTCAACCAAGGCTGAGAAGCTTCAGGAGAAGCGTAAGCTTCCAGATGCTCTCAAGGCTCACCAGTTCGGCAAGAAGAAGGATGCCGCTGAAGAGACTGACAAGAAGGAAGCCAAGGGTCCAGAAAAGGACAAGAAGGAAGACAAGAAAGAGGATAAGAAGGATGACAAGAAGCCTTCGTTCCTCAAGAAGAAGGCTACTGAAGGTAAGAAGCCCACTGCTGGATGGACACATGCACATGCCAAGCAAAGAGTAGTTGACGCTGAAAAGAAGAGAAGAGAAGCTGAAAAGAAGGCTGCTAAGAAGGTAAAGGAGCAGGACGCCGGTGGAGCAACCACTTCGGCTGCCGTTGGTGCTACTCCCGAAGTCGCTCCGGATGCCCACATTGGAACATCGGAGAGAATGAAGAAGGCTCACCAGAAGGAAAGCCAACTCTTTAGCCACTTCAAGAAGTTCATGGCTGAAGCTGGAATACCCATTGCACCAGAATCTCCAGCCGAATTGCCTGTAAACGATGTAGCTGCCGATGCCGTTGGTGAGTTGACAGGTGAAGTTCCCGTCGATCCCGCTGCTGAAGAAGCTCCAGCCGACGATGTTGCCAGCGTTCTTGCTGATATCCAGGCTCGTTTCCCAGGTAAGAAGATACACATTTGCGTCGAAGCCGACCCAACCGAGCCATTCACAACTGAAGATGTAGCTGCTGCTGAAGCTGCGATTGCCGCATTTCCAGAGGAAGTTGAAGGAGAAGAAGGCATTGATACAGGTGGAGAAGAGCTTCCAGTCGATCAGGACATTGAGGATGAAGTCAGAGTTGAGTCGATGAACGAAGAATCCAACGAACAGATTATAAGGGATATTTGGGATCACTTCACACAGGCTGGGAGAACCCCGAAGCAGATACGCAACATTATAGCAACCATGGACGCTGCTGACATTGGCGCACTTCACAGCGAAATAAAGGCTGGGAAGAATGTTGCTGAATCATTCTCGGTAAGAGAAGACGAGGAAGAAGACATGGGAGCCGCTGATGGAGTCGAAGAGGTTCCAACTGGTGACGAAATAGCTGGTGAAGAAGGAGTCGAAGGTGAGCTTGGTGATGAGCTTGAAGCCGATACTGGCTCAGAAGCTTCACCTGAAGCTATTTCACTCACACCAGAACAGTGGGTTGAATTCCTTGCCGCCGGTGGAACTGAAGACGAACTCGATACCGAGCTTGCAGGAGCTACTGATGTAGCTGATGCGGGGGAGGGCGATGACTCTGATTCAGAGTCGAACAAAAGTAAAAATACGCTCGGCTAGTAATACATACGCAGTCGGTTCCTACAAAAACATTTATTGGACAGCGAAGAGAATTGAAGGCGCTTGGAAAATAAAAACAAAGGTAGAATTGACTCCAGGCGCAAAAGCCAACATAGCCCATCAGATAAATAGATTCTTAGAAACAGGAGAAGACTTATGAACATCAAGGAAGACCTCAAGAAGCGCATACTCAGCAAGATTGAGGAAGGTTATGCAAAGGGCGGAAAGCTCGTTGAGATGGGCGAAATAGCACTTTATCCAGAGCCAGCCCCAGCCGTCGATCCAACCGTACAGGGTTCTGGAAAGACGCTTCAGGTTGATTCCGACTTGCTCAGAGATCTTCTCAATTGGGCAACATCAGCCGACGCTGGCAGCATAGACGCTGTTGTAGCCAAGGCTGAAGAGATGGGTGTTGGCGCTCCGCTCACCCCCGCTCAGTTGGTTGACTTGACTGCAACTGCTCACACAGCAGATCCTTCGAATCCAACCGTAGCTCCAACCGATTCGGCATGTGCTCCAGACGCTTCACCAGCAACAACCTCTCCTGTAGTTCCTGCTGGTCCTGTTGGACCGCTCTCGCCTGTTATGGCATCGTTTATGCGTAGAGGCAAGAAGGTTGAAGAAGCTAAGTTCAAGGGACTTGCTGGTGACGCTGAAGCTGGAAAGCCAGATGCTAAGGAAATAAAAGTTGGTCCTACCGCAAGTGGTGCTAAGTTGAGTCCAAAGCTCCAAGCACAGCTTCACAGAGCATCGGCAAAAGCTGCTGCAACTGGTCAGAATCCTGGCGAAATGACTCTCTATGGTAATGAGAGTGATGAACATGGCGAGCCGGAAAAGGCTGAAGACATGGAAGATCACAGCGATGATCAGAAGAATCGTCATCTCGACGATGAAAAAGCTGACGATATGTTTGAGGGTCAGGATGACGAAGTAAAGCAGATATTTGACGCTCTCGTAGCCAAGGGTATATCGCCTAAAGCAGCTAGGAAAATCATAGGAAACGCTGAGATGGAAGACTTGACAACCATGTATCATGAGCTTGTCATGCAGGCTGGTGATGGTGAAGGTGTTGTCAAGGAAGACGATATTATTCCTACCGATCACGAAGTCATAACCAAGCCAGAGCAGATGGGAAGCAAGAACCCAGGAATCAATCCCGAAGGTGGAGAGACACTGCCAAGCTCAACCCGTCCAATCGGAAAGCTCAACGATCCAGCCAACATGGGTGGAAAAGGATTGGCTGAAGATGGTGTAGAAGATGAAGTTGAGGGTGAGGCTGGCGGTGATGTAGAAGGTGTAGCCGCTGCCATAGCTGGAGGAATAGCTGACGGTATAACTGGCGATACACTTGATACAGAGCCAGAAGTAGACGCTCTTCCAGGCGAAGGAATACCACAGAACGACGATGACGCTGGTATAAACGCCGATATGGGCGCTCCAGTAGCTCCACCAGTGGGTGATGTTGACGGTGGTGGATTGGTTTCACAAGTCGCCGCTCTCAATGCCCGTGTAGCCGAATTAGAAGCACTTCTCGGCGGATCGGAAGCTGGTGAAGTTGAAGTTGGTGGGGAGGAAAGTGAAGACGGAGAAGACGGAGAAGAAGGTGAAGAAGGTGAAGAAGACGAACTCTCACTAGACACAGACGATTCCGAAGAAGAGGAATCGGATGATGAAAACGGTGATGAAGAAGGCGAAGAGGATGAAGAATCCGATGACGCTGAAGAAAAAGAGAGTGATGAAGACGAAGAGGATTCGGAAGAAGGAGATGAAGAAGATGTAGATGGGAAGAAGCTCTTCCTCGGTAGTGAAGAAGAAAAGAAGTAAGAACATCCCCTAGATGTTACAAAACCCTCTGGATATTTGTCCAGAGGGTTTTTTATTACTATAAATAAGTATGAGGTCTTTTTCGCCAATGGTAAATAAGAAACACGAAGAGTTTGAGAAAAGGAATGAGAAGTGGAGAATCGCTTCTAGTAAAGCTATCGACCTTCGTTATGCCCTTGATGATATTTTATCTTCTTTCACTGAAGAAGAGAAACAAACAATTAGATATAGGCAGTTTGTCGAAACTATTTCACAACAGTATGACCATCTTCTCGGTGATATAAACCGAAATAAACAGGAAGAGATAAAGAGTCAGTATGAACGTAAAGTATTAACCATTACTAAGAAGAATGGTTGGTTGTCATATAAATCTGCTATAATAGCGGCAGTAGGAGCTATAGCTGTTAAGGCTGTGGAGATAATACCACAAGTAATAACAGCATTAACAGGGGGAACGCCATGACTTTGAAAGTCTTTTATCTTGAAGATCACGAATTTTTCTCTGTTGATATTATCGAATATCTTCAAGAAGCTGGTCATACTGTATTTTATGCCAAGACATATGCCGAAGCCGAAAAGCTTATAGAAGAACAAAAAAAGTTTGATGTGTCTATAGTCGATGTTATATTACAAAATGGTAAGACTGGTATCCACTTTGTTTCAAAACATGAACAAAACTTAGGAAATGTTTTGTTCTTAACAGGATGTGTAGACCAAGCAACCCTTGATAAACTTTCTAAATGGAAAGTTGCAAGTAAACGTGATATAGTTTGGGACGCCCTGGACACTTTACTAGAAGCGAAGTAATGATATTAACAATGATTGTATCGGTTGTACTAGGTATATCATTGGTTTTTTCTTTGTATATTATTAAAAGACAACAGAGTAAGTACAAAATTTTACTCAAAGAAGGCGAAATAAGATATAAAAATCTTCTTGCTGAGTATGAACATAAGTTGAAAACGAACATAAAAAATGAAAAGCAAAGACAGCTTAAAGAAGCTGCTTCGATGACTCACCATCTTTCTAATGTCATAAGCGGAATGAATCACGAATTGTCGCCGTGGATAGGTGGTATAAAAAATAAAGTATCAAAGATAACGAGCAAAAGCAAAAGCTCAACTATCAGTTTACACTTAATGGGTAAGTTTAACGAAATACTAAGAGCCTGTGACTCTATGGCGCTTCTGCTTGATAATCTTTCTAGGGATGTCAAAAGAGTCCAGAAATATGACAATGTGAAGTCATGTGTATTGGATACTATTCTTTCTTGGATTCACTTAACAATAACAGATCGTTCCATAAAAGAAGACTTGTCTGAAGAAAACTTTGTAATAGACGGACCATCGCTCTTGTTTGATTGCAATCACTCACCAATGCTACTATCACAGGTTATTCTAAACTTGGTAAAAAATAGTATAGAACACAATCCAACTAAACTTGATACACTTAAAATAAAAGTATACGGTGACGCAAAGCTAAAAGCTTTAATATATGAGGATAATGGAAAGGGGATTCTAGACGATAGATTGGAAGAAATATTTACACCCGGATTAACCACCAAAGATAATGATAAAGAGATGCACGGTTTAGGTTTATCATTATGCAAGGATTACTGTTCCAGCATGGGAGCTATAATATTGGCAGAATCCAATAAAAGTGGCGCTAAGTTTGTCATATATTTCGATACGGATAAAAGTGATACTGGTGGGAGTTCTAGGTTAAAGAAAATAAAGAAACAAAGGGAATCTGCTGAATATACAGCTATAAAATTAGGGAGCGGCAATGATACAAACTGAGTTATGTCCAGTTTGCAAAAGACATGTATATGAGCAACATATGACTATTCATCATTGGCATCCGACATCCTTGGGTGGAACAAATAACGAAACAATGAGAATATGTGTAACTTGTCACTCAGTTTTACACGAAGTTATACCACTCACCGAAGTTATAAACTATAAAACTCCAGAATCATTACAAGAAAATTGGATATTCAAACAGTATCTTGACTTCATATGGGAGAAGAGTCATCCACACCCATATAAAGTCAAGAAGTTATTACGGACTATTTTTTCGCCTTTTGTTTTGCGTCACTACATTGGACGCATCAAAGCGACGAATCCGAGAAAGTCAGTTCCGGCTCAAGTCCTTCATTGAAGGTTAGAGCCGCCAACTTTCCACCCTCACCAGCACAGAAATCCACACACATAACATTCTTGTTTCCATTTTCAAGGAACAAGTTGTTAGCATGGTAGTGTCCGATTATAGCCTTCCACCCATCAAGATCATCAGTTGGACCATGTGTTATCGGAAGTCGCTTCGGATAACCTCTAGCGTCAAGTGTATTTCCGTCAGTCTTCCCGTATAGGAATCCCGTCCAGAACCATTTTGCAAGAGTCCTTTGAGTATCCTGCTTCATGGTATATACCTTGTGCGGTCGTATAGCTATAGCGTGACTTGCTATAAACTTGTTTTCCTCGTCAATGAAAAACATATGAGTATCACGGAATATGGTTTCCATGTTATCCTTGAAGGCGTCAAGTCTCGTTTCAACAATTCTATATGTTTCTTCCTGATCGTCACTCAGGGTGACTTCCCTACCCCTAAACATGCGAAGGAACTTCCAGTCGTGGTTGCCCACCAAAGCCCTAGCCTTGCCCTCTAGAACAAGTTTAGCGACAGTTTCGACCACCTCGTAGGGGTGCGGACCACGATCCACCAGATCGCCTAGAAACACCAAATTCTTGGTTCCCTTGGCTTCCAGCTTGGCAAGAAGCTCTACAAGAAGCCCATGACACCCATGGACATCCCCTATGAAAGCAGTATCTCGTATATTCATGTTATTGTAATTCATAAACAACATGATAAAGTGGTTTTTTGAAAAGTCAAGTATAATGTTTTTGGAGGTTTTATGGGAAAATTTCAATGCGACAGAGAAGGCGAAGAATTAGACTGGTTCCTCTATCGTGAAAAGGTCATTCCAGACAGAGAAGAAGCTGGAAAGCAAATTGAAGCTGGTAATGTTACCATAAATGGAAAGGTAGTCAAGAAGAAAAATTATAAGCCCAAGAAGGGTGATAAGTTTGAATTGACCACCCCAGGAAGACACATGTGGTTTACGGTCGCTTTATAGCAAGCCGTAGGGCTTTAAATGCAAGTGGCGAAGCTGATATGGTATCCAAACCAAACTGTTTTCCACTCTGGTCTTCTACAACGATGTCATAGAACAGAGAAGTCCACTTCATTTTCATAAGACGGGCTAGATTCATCAACACATAACGAGACTCATCTTTACATGGGAATTGACCATAAGTGAGAATAAAACGCTTCCAATCAATAAGACTTCCCGTAGCCACAGCGTTTACCGAAACGGAATTGGGATACAGATTGTCGAAGGTTTCAACTATCTTGTCGGGAGAGTCTAACTTATTCTTGAAAGCAGCCTCACGCATCTTCTCAATACTCTGTCCAAGGTTGTTGAGTGTCATTCCATATTCGACTGCCAGCTTTTCGTCAACTGATACTGAGGGTGGAACCCAAAAGGTTATATTCTCACGGACTTCGCTGACAGTCACACCACCTTTGAAGTTGCGTAGCTGGTAGCAGAAGTCGCGAGTGACATTCACAAAAGCAACCGTTATTGATGTATGAGCAAAAACCTCTTCTTCCGCTAGGAAAGGAAGCATGCTCTTGTTATATTCTTCCGTTGACTTGCGTTGCTCGTTATAAAGCTTTTCGGTTATATCACCAACTATTTCGGGAAGCTTTTCCATATCAGTAATGTTGCTGTTCAGGTTACGCTTCTTCCACTCGTCACTCCACTTCTTCTTGGTAGCCGCTTCAATAGCGGAATCAATAGACTGTGTATTGAGCTTAGTTTCGGCTATGATAAAAGCCTGGGGCATGTCATTTTCTACATTCATAATCCCGCTAACCTCCATCGTTGAATTTCGAAGTCATTGTTTTTCTTTAGAGTTTCAACATTCCATACCTCGTCTTTGAGGTATTCCATATCAAAGTAAGTGTCACCTTCATATTCGCCGTTTATAAGCGTAAGAAGGACTTCCGACACCGGTAGTTTTGATAAAGCTTCATGGTATATCTGCGCCCCACCGATTACAAACAAATGTCTATCATTGTAGTATTGCAGCCAGTGTGAATATGCTTCCTCGACACTCACAAACAAACTCACAGAAGGCATTTCATATGCAAACTCATCAAGCTTCATATTCCTCGACAATATGAAGTTATCTCTATTTATCAATGGCTTGCGGGGTAGAGAATCCCATGTCTTTCTTCCCATCATCACAACCTGTCCGTTCGTGGATTCCTTGAAGTGTTTGAAGTCTTCGGGGAAGTGCCACGGTATCTTGGAGCCGTTGCCGATAAGCCCCGTTCTGGTACATGCGAGTATTAGTTTTACTTCACCGCTCATTTTACTATCCTTATAAGAATACCGATAATGAAAGCTATAGAAAAAGCCGCTATCGTAACACCGTTGATTCCAAAAGCTTCGAGCATTACTTTATCTTCTTCACAATTTTGGAACGCTTGATAATCAATACCGCAGCATCCTCAAGAAGCTGCTGATTGAATGTCTGTTCAGTTGCATAGTAATTGAGAACTAGAGACAAAGCCGTTCGAAGCTTCGTGTCCAACTGCTCCAGTTCCTCCAGAATCTTTGCCTTCTTCTGGTTCTTCGTCATGGCTATGTCCTTGAAGAACTCAAGGACTTTACGCTTCTCAGGATCCTTCTCGTTTTCGAGAATAGCGTCTAAGTCGTAATCTTTCTCAGTTTCCTTTTTCCCCATGTTTTTTACCTCTCTCCTTATTATACTTGAATTCCAAAATATCCAATAGGAGAGCGATATTCTTCTTGCCGCCAGTCAGACGAGTCCATAAGTCCCAAAAGTCTTTGAAGGATCTAAATGTCCTCTGTATATCGTAATGTGCATTTGCAGTCTTTTTTGGTAATACAAAGCATATTCTGCGAAACACGGTATCCTTTTCTTTGGTATCGCCAATAAACTCAAATGTATATTCTATTTCTCCAGAATAGTTACCGATACAATTAGTCCTGCGCCATTCAGGACTATGACTTAAATACTCAACGAAGCTTTCAATGTCAATAAGATTGGAAAAAGTCTGCATGTCAATATTTCTACCGACACCGAGAGAATCTAGTTTACGAATGAAATTGTCCTCATAGTCTTCAAGATGCTCTTGAAGTCTTTGATTGGCTGCTTCTAAGTCCTTGATGTATTGATCTTTATCGTCCATGACTATATTATATCGTCGATATTCCTATTTTCAACTGTGTAGGATTTTCCGAAAAAAGGGTGTGTGAGACAGTTTTTTGACGGTATATTCTACAGCCCATATTTTGAAAAAGTAGCTAAAATAACAGTAGAGAAAGGAGATAGTCATGAACAAGATTATCATAGCATTACTCGCAACCGCAACCCTCGCCGTAGCCGCAGAAGGTGTCGCTCCACCACGCCCACATTGGGATGTTGATGGGGACAAGGCATTGACTAAGGATGAGTGGCTTGCAAGATCAGGCGCACGCTTCGATGCGTTGGATACCAACAAGGACGGAAAAGTAACCCGTGAAGAAGTCGAGGCTGGAATGAGGGCTTTCCATGAGAGACGCAAGGATCATCGTGAAGAGCGTAGAGAAGACAGAAAAGATGCTCGTCAGGAACGCAGAGAAGAGAGAAAAGACAAGTAATTTATAAATAACGGCGTATGAATAACGCCAATGAAAGACAAACCGTACAGACGCTATGGGAGTCTAATTACTTGAATATTAGGAGAGCCACACAGACATGTAAAGCCACACCGTATAAAAAATTGGTGGTTGCTACTGAGCTATACAATGTCTGTGTGGATACTAATAATAATTTTTATCCATGGGCAAAAGAGGCTCTTCAGTTTATTGCATCCAAACCATGTTTCTCATTTTACATATGGACTATCTACGGAGAAAAATACTCTTCATGGATATATAACAATCTTTTTGCTCCAAATAAAATAAATGCAAAAGGGATAAATGAGGGTTTTTATTTGTTTGGTGGAGATTATTCAACTATAAAACCTGTTATTGATGTTAGCATTGATATATCTTCTGGTTTCGACAATCAACATTGGTATTGGATATATCAACTTTTTAGAGTCAGCGATGGTATGCTAAATGAAAATGATAATTCTGCTATTAGGGTTATTCGGGATAAAGAGCAATTTTCAATAAGACCGACAACCGTAAGAATTAAAAACGACATACCAGTAGCTAAACCAGTTACACCAAGACCAAAATAAAGAAACCCCAGGCTCAACACCTGGGGTTCTTCGTTTACTTCCGTGTAAACTATTAGCCGAATAGACTAAGTATCTGTCCGCTTCTCTGGTTACTCTGTTGAAGAGTCATAAGAGCAAGCTGGTATTGAGCCATCTGCTTATTCAACTGCATTGACTCTTCTGCCATATCAGCATCCTCAATGACACTCTTAGAAGCGGTTAGCTGCTCTTTAGTTACGACGAGCGAATTGAGGTTAGATTCCAAGGTGTTTGTCTGGAAGGCACCAAGAGCACCACGCTGAGTGGTTACATCGTTGATAGCATCGTCAAGGACAGCGAGGACATCATTGTAATCCGCTGAAGTTGAGTCAAGTCCCTTGACAGCAGCTAAATTACCCAAACCACCACCGCCACCCGTCCCAAGGTTAGCAGTTTGCACATCGGTTATACTAAGAGCAACTGTCTCTCCAGCATTTCCTCCAATTTGGAAATTCTTGGCAGAGAAAGAACCGTCAAGTAGCTTTGTGGTGCCAAACTTGGTGTTATCTGCAATTCTCTCAATGGAATCTACGATGTTATCAAGTTCAGTTTGATTTGCGATTTTGGCTTCTGCTGATGTTGCTGCATCAAGATTTGAAAGGGTAAGTTTCTTTGCCTTCTCCAAGAGTTTATTCATTTCATCATGAGCAGCTTCGGCGGTCTTGACGAGACTTACAGCAGTTTTGGTATTATCAATTGCTTGAGTTACACCAGCAAGTTGTGACTCAAGTTGCTTGGCGATGACGAGTCCAGCGGGATTATCTGCGGCGGAATTTATTTTCTTTCCCGTTGCCAATCTCTGTTGTGTAATCATCATCTCTTTATTGATGCGATTAATGGTATTCAAGGCGTTTATAGCCGAAGAATTGGTGTTGATGGATAGCATAAGTGACTCCTTTCAATGAGTTAGGCTTCCTTGCCTCTACTATCAGCATCGGTGGATTCGGATTTCACTTTAGAGTTTTCTTTTCTATTGACTTCATCAATAAGTTCTCTCACTTCACTTGCAGTTATCTTACCGTCAAGTTCAAGTTCCAAAAGTATAGAAGCATCAAATCTATCTTCTGGTGGGACTACCATATTCTTAAGAATACGAACATATCTATCAACATCATAATTTAACTCAACAGAATCTTTTCTATCTACAAAAGTATTAGGATGGGAGGATGTGTCAACTCCATTTTCAGCAGAGGGAGAATAGCCCGATGGGGTTAATCTTATAGTTTGCTGATCGTTAAATATCTTCTGGTCAATAGCTTTGATAGGATTTATCATAAAGCCTCCTGCCTACAGTATCGGCAGGAGGCTTAGAAACTTTAACACTATTTGACTTTGGGTAGTTTAAAATCAGGGTTTACTTGAGCATACCTATAAGCTACTTGCAAGTTAAGAATATTGTATACAGTAGATAGCACTCTTCCAACATCAGCCCCATGCCAACTCTGCCCTTGGTAATCCCATGAACCATCAAAGCAATCCTCTGTTTTTCTTTGAGTTTGAATAGTGTGGGGGATAATTGTGTCTAAGCAAAGTTTCCATCTTTCACCACCAGCTTGAAACTGTGTCAATGATAGATAATAACATGCATAATTATTCTTCTTATATGCCCCACTCTTAATCCAACGCTCTTCCGCATCGTTGAGCATAGTCTCAAGCATTATATCTCCAGAACGATGTCCAAGAAATACAGCACAAGTAGCTCCAACGAAACTTAAATGATCTCGTTGAGTTGTATTTTCCTCCGCATCCCAAGTGTACGGAAATATTGACTTATCCGTATAAGGGTCCGAAAGTTTCTCCCAACTTGGATTTGCCGCCTTCCAAGCACCTTCAAGGAACTTTTTGCTACCAGCTATACCTTCCCCGACATTCAACCCCGATGCAAAAGCGGACTTTAGAGCCATAACATTCCAGCCACTCACAGAAATATCGTTTCTTTTTGAATTTGGTCTGACATAATCCCAACCAAGGCGGGAATATTCATCATCTTTTAACTTTGCTTGACGAGCCAATATCATATCAACCGCAAGTTGAGAGGGTTTGCGAAGTTCTGGATCACTTGTCATACCATAAGCTTCCACAAGAGCCATTGTAGCCACAGGATGCTCATAATTTCTCTCACCCATTAAACCATCTTGCTTTTGTGTTGATAAAAGATATTCAATTCCCTTCTTCACTACTTGGCGATATTTATTGGGGGTCTTATGATCGTATCCACCACCAAGGAAACATAGAATTGCATACCCCGTCATAGCAACATCCTCATCACCAGATACATCTTTCCCAGGTTCACATTTAAGAGCATCCGTGCAATTCTGGAAATATCTAGTGGCACTCCACTGTCCATTTGGTGATTGGTGCTTCTTGAGCCAACGTAACCCAGCATCAGTTGCAATTTCAGCACTCTTTCCAACTGGACCCATTTTAGATTTTGATCTATTTTTACCAACACCAACTCTACTCCCATACATTCCACCAGCGGGACCACCAACCCCTATCATCCCAATAAATGCATTTCCACCAAATTCAGATGTTGATACTGCGTCTTCTCTACCTCTGGGTTGTTCTGTTGGTGTCTCCATCATATCTTCACTTGATGGCAAATCATTCATTTCTTCAAGAATTGTTATGGGATTTGGTTGGGTATCAGTGACCGTTTCAGACTCCATAATGACAATCTTCTCAATAAGCTCACGGTCCTTTGGCTTCTCTTCGGGTGTCTTAACAGGTGGAAGAGGTATTGATACTATGCGGGTTGGTGGAACTTCTTGCTCCGGTTCAGCCATAGTAAAGGCTATAGTCATTGCTAAAAATAGAAACATAGCATGCATAGTCAGGCTTACTGTCCATCCTATTATTGTCTTCTTTCTTTCTTCGGACTTTTCTTTTTCCATTTGTTCTTCCAAAAGCTGCATTTCAGCTTGCAACTCTTCTTGGTTTTCTATTTCGCAGCGTGACATACGACGCTCCTTTACCTTGTTGGTTAGGTCAACTGACTTGTAAAACTTCTTCATATTATGGTAAACGCAGCCCGTGGACAAAGGTTCAAAAAAAAGAAACCAGCCGTTTTACCGACTGGTTTTCATATCTCAACTCTTATATTCAAAGCTACCATTTCGCCAATTCAGACTCGTTGACGAACAGAGAAACTTTCCCCGCTGAGATTACTTTTTATTTATAAGCTTCATCCACTTATCAAGTTTTTGTTGAAGCTTTCCTTCAATCTCTTCTTCTGTAAACTTGTATTTGGCTAAAATAGACATGACGATAATCATGACATCACATCCCTCTTCAAGTATGTTGTCATGGTTGGAATCGGCGTTATCCTTACCCAATCCCTTCCAGCCCTCTTTCTTGAGGACTGCTACAGCAAGCTCGCCACATTCCTCTTGTAGCTTCGCCATACGAGCCATGATTGACTTAGGCTCTTTCTTGGAAGCGTCAAGTATCTGTTGATGAATGGACTTTACTTGCTTCGACATATTGACATTTCCTTGAGAGTTGATAGTATTTGATTGATTGTTATCCAAACACCCTTCTTATGCTCTTCTGGAAGACTCTTGAACCACTCTTCCACCGAATCCGCCTCGAAAGACAACCCAATAGCATTATCACCCCGAATAAAGTATCCACACCAATCATCGTTTATCTTGAGGGGTCCGGTTTCTATTCTCCCATCAACTGGCGTGTATATCTGTTGTAGCTGAATATCCCAATATCCACCATCGGGTATAGTTTCATCTTTACACCATTTGCTTATTTTTACAAGCTGCATGAATGGAAGGTGAGTCATCATCACCATCTTACTGGCGGCTTCCATACTATCAGCTTTGACTTCGGTTATAGAAGTCTTTGTTGTGGTAGGATTGTAAGCATATACTCTATAGGTGTCCATATCATTCCTTATCGGGCTGGTCGCCACCATTCTTGAAGAATTCGTTGAGGCGTTCCATTCCATCGCCAACCGACTTTATGGCTTCTCTGGCTGCTGGATCGGTTGAATTGATAGGCATCATCATTTCAATATCCTTAGCAGCATAACCGCTTTCCTTGACGGACTTGAAGATACGCTCCATGACAATACGCTGATATCCAGCATAGCCAGGATTAGAGTCAGAATCTTCTTTTGTGAGGGTTATCTCCACGAATAGGAGCTTCCCATCACGCATCTTTAGTTGGTAAGTATCATGTATTGGAAACATATGCTTTATTATACTGATGGTTTGTTGGAATCAATAGTGTCGCTTTTATATCTAAACCTCAAAGCCCACTGAAGTCCTTTTGTAGCTTCGTTGACAGCATCTTCGTCCTGCCAGAGCCAATCGTCGCTGTCAATAAAATATGGTTCCATTTTCATAACAAGAGGAATATTGGTTGTCTCACCTTTTTCATCATAGAGAACCTTGAAGCGTTTGACGAGTTTCATTTGAGTTTCTTATACATTGTTATAGATGCTTCTTTATAATCATTTCGAGTATAAAGATTGTGAGCTACTTCGTTGAACCAAGATACCCTCAATACTATTTGCTTACAATTTCTTTTCTTGGCAGTTTTCTCAACAGCCTTTAGTATTTTACTGGCGTATCCATTTCCACGATGTTTACGATCAACAACTAAATCAGTAATAGTCATGTTTCCATTTTCAATGTAGTAAAGAGCCATACCAACCAACTCATCATCTATCTTGAATGTATATACTTCCTGCTTCTCAAGCTTCTGGTTGAGATACTTTTTATATCCTGTTACTTTAGAATATGAGACAGGATCCAGCTTATGATGGTAATCCATAAGCTGCTTATAAAGTGTGTAAACAGTTACCTTACTTTTTGTCATTTTGTGGGACTTTCGGAGGAACCGCATAACACCATAGACACTTGCTATTCTTGTAGTCCGTGTCAAACCCACTCCAGTTCATATAATACGATATATAGTCTTCATCTGGA
>JACCDP010360118.1_pt1 | contig 20081 bp, 15 predicted proteins | sample 7445841 | NCBI WGS metagenome assembly JACCDP01 (sample SAMN15323441, study PRJNA562643) | freshwater metagenome | isolation source: river surface water | place: USA:Blue River Watershed | collected 2017-08-17
CTTTGACCTGGTCAACAAGTGATGCAACATGGGTTGCTGATGTTCAGCCAAACACCGTTAACTACATGGGAACCTCATACTCAAAGTACAACGTCGTTATTGCAACAATTTCAACTGATGCATTGGGTGGTTTTGTGTATAAGACAAAGGTGCCATCAGATTTTGGTGGAGTCCACGATATCTATGCAGTTAACAACGATGTTGCATTGGCACATGGTGGATTACAAGTTGCTCGCACCTTAACTATTAGCCCAAAGAGCGGTCCAATAGGTACACCAATCACAATTACCTACACAGGCCTTGGACCTTCTTTATATGCGGCAGGTTCAGCGCTCTATTACGATGGAAAGTACACAGGGTCTATGCAGGCACGTTGGACTCGCGGAACAGCGACAACAACAATCCTTGCAACGGGTCCAGTTGGAAAGCATTACATCCAGGCAAATGAAGCGATTAGCTTCTCTTATCTCAATGCGATGCAATCTCCGGTTCCATTTGCAAATAGTGAAATGGGTACCTTTACCGTCACTAAAGATCCAGGGATATTCAAGCCATACTTGATCTATCCACCACTTATGACAGCAACTGTTGATCAACGCACAACCTTGTCTGATGCCGGTCTTGATCCAGCTACCAAGGCGGTCATGACATTGACACCAGATCGTGGAATCGTTGGCAGCAAGACAACAATCAAAGTAAGTGGAATCCCTACAAAGGGTGTACACACAATCGTGTGGTCAACTGTTACTGGAAATCGAGTCAACTGCACAACTGGAACATGCTGGGTCTACAACCCCATCCCTCTTGGAACAGTTGATATCACTGATGGAACGGTCAACAAAGAGGTCACAATTCCTGATCACCTTGGTGGATACCATGTAATTCAAATCAAGTTAGGCGATGTCATTGAAGCTCAGCAGGTCTTTTATGTAAAAGAGAGCATTCAACCTTTAACAGATAAGAATGGAAAGGTAATTACCCTTGGCGTTGCAAAGGCTGATCTATCTGGTTCAGCTGAAGCTTTTGCTCGTGGCGGGCAAGGCATACCTACCTACACATTCAAAGAGGGCGAAGAGTTCACTCTTAGCCTCAAGGGTGTTGGCTGGACACAAATGGATAACACACTTGCCGTTGCCTATGACAATAGCTATGTCGGTTATGGCTGTGGCTTTAAATCAAATGGTTATCGTGTAGTTCATCTGAAAGCACTTGGTCGCGTTGGTACTCACATTATTTCCATGAGTCCACTGTTGTATACACAGCAACCATCCTTTGCAAATACTCCATATGGAATGGTTCCAATTCTGACATCAGAGCGGGATCTACCTGGCCTTGCTCTGGGATATCAGATCCCAACTGTTTACTTTGCAATTAAAATCGTAAAGTAATTTTATTACGGGACAGGACCCCGATCCTCATTTACTTGAGGGTTGGGGTTTTCCTTTGTGTGGGCATCCACCAATTCCATCGACCCAGCAGCACCATCGCGCTGGGAAGCAATAACCCACGAATGATTGTGGCATCAACAATGACACCGATTGCTAAACCAACACCTAGTTGTTGCAACCCTGCAAAGTGTCCGGTGATCAATCCAGTTAGTGCGGTAATAAAGATCAGAGCTGCGGCGGTAACAACGGTTCCGGATGCTTGCATACCCTCACGAATCGCAGCTTCATTACTTGCTCCGCGGTCACGTGCTTCACGCATTCTGGAAACTATGAAGATCTCATAATCCATGGAAAGTCCAAAGAGAATCGCAAAAAGTAGGATCAACACCCAAGCTTCGATTTGTTGCAGTTGATAAGTGCCCACTCCGAATTTAAAGACAACAACTAGCGCTGAAAATGACACACCAATTGAAATCAAGTCAAGAATGATTGCTTTTATTGAAAGAATTACTGATCTAAATATGCGCAACAACATTACAAAGATGAATACAAGGATGATGACCGCTACAACAGGAAAAGAGGTTACTAGCGCATTAAGTAAGTCGACTCCTTGAGCTGGAGCGCCTCCCAAGTAGATACGGGCTCCATCTGGGAAACCTGCTTGCGGAATGTATTGATTTCTCAAACGGTCAACGAGATCAACGGTTTCAGGCGCACCTAAATCATGCTGGCCAAAGACATATAGTCGAATAAAGCGACCAGTTGGATCTACATAGGGCCACATCTGGCCACTTGCAACGGTGAAAACCTCTGGATCATCAGCAACTTTCTTAGCAAAATCAAAACGTATTTGTGTCACCTGTGATGCATCTGTAGCACTTCCCAGATCGATCACAATTTCGTGTGGGGTAATGACACCAACGCCAACCCTTGAAGTAACTGAATTGATCCCTTGTGCTGACTCTAATTGTGAGGGGATCGCAGATAGCGAGCTCGGTGTTACTTGTAACCACAGCAAAGAGGAAAGTGACAGCAAAATTGCAACCAGAGTTACTCCAAAGGTTCGCTTCGGCTTGGCAATTGCAACTTTGGTGAGGAAATCAAAGTTGTAACCAATTAGACCCTTAAAGGTGCGAGAAGAGTCTTTTCCTAAATGTGTGAGCAAAACCGGTTGCAGGGTTGCGGCAGCTGCAATTGAAACAAGTGGAACTACTAAACAGGCAAGGCCGAGAGAACGGACAAAAGGAATTGGAACTAACAATAAAGTTGCCAACCCCAACGCAACTGTCATTCCTGAAATAACCGCTGTTCTGCCCGCAGTTTTCATAGTTGCTTCTAGTCGATCCGAGGTTAAATCACGGTTTTGTCGGTACCTATGAACCATAAGCAATGAGTAATCAATAGCAAGGCCCAAGCCAATAAGTTCGACAATGTTTGGAACATATAAAACCATCAGGAATTTCTGCGCCAACAGGTAAATGATTCCAAGTGAGGTAGTGATCGTTGCAAAACCAAAGAGCAAGGGGATTAAAACCGCCCAGGAAAAACCTAAAGTTGCAATAAGTAAACCCATCGCTAATACGATGGCAATCAATTGTCCCCGTTGCAGATCTGAAGCCAGAATCGGTACAACATCGGATTTAATCGCTGGGGGGCCTGTAACTAATGCACCTTGCAATCCGTTGGCTTTTAACGCCGCTCTTAAGTCATCCGTGTATTGGGATGCATCATTGAGATCAAAGGAGGTTCCAATGTTTGCGTACAGAGTTCCGCCAAAGGCTTTTTCCTGAATAACCTGTGATCCCGGAACCACAGCAGCAGCGGTTGCTAATGAGCTCTTGAACTGTGAAATTTGATCGGGTGTTGCTTGCTTGTACTTATACACAATGGTGAAGGTGCCTTCAGTGTTCTCAGAAAATCGATCAGCTAGAAGTTGACTTGCTTGTGCAGAAGAACTACCCGGAATCTCTAGTGAGGTGGTTAGGTGCTTATCCAAATTAATAGCCCCCAGAATGCCTGCACAACTAAGTAGCAACCACACCGCGATCACGAGGCGTTGAGCCTTTATAGAAAAGATTGCACACCGAGAAAGCATTTGCGCATTCTAATCTTTGAACCAATTTCAAAATACAGATGGCATGATTAGGACATGAATAACGGGGTTGTAGTTGAGCTAATCGCTCCAAATGAGTGGCAGCGCTTACGCACAATTCGCTTACAAGCACTTACTGAAAGTGGCCATGCTTTTGGCGGAACTTATGAGGCAGAAAGTGCCGAGGATGAAACCGCGTGGCGTGCCAAGTTTGAAAAAAATGATTTCCTGATCGCATCAGTTGATGGTGTTGATGGAGCGATGTTGTATATAGAAGTTCTTAATGGAGATTTTGGAGCAACCTGTTGGATAGGTGGTTGCTGGAGCGATCCACGTTTTCGCGGAAAAGGTTTAATGCGTGCGATGTTTACCTTCATCGATCAGCAGGACAAGGATTGGAAGATTCAAGGTTTAGGTGTGTGGACCGATAACTACAGTGCAATTGCTGCCTACGAAAAATTAGGATTTGTAAAGATGGGCGAGGATACTGAAAGCACACGTAAACCCGGAATGTTTTACCAACGCATGATCCGAAAGAGTCTGTTTTAAGCGTTCTCTAACTTATAACCGAGACCACGAATTGTTTGAATCAATACAGGATTTGCCGGATCTGCTTCGATCTTTGCACGCAACCGCTTAATGTGAACATCTAAAGTCTTGGTATCGCCGTAGTAATCCCCGCCCCACACACGATCAATGAGTTGAGAACGGGTTAAGACGCGTCCTGAATTTCTCATCAAAAATTCAAGTAGTTCAAACTCTTTAAGAGGTAATGCCACAGGGTTCCCATTGACAAAAACTTGGTGCTTGCCGGTGTTCAATCGGATCGGCCCAACCTCCATCAAATCTTGATCGTGGACTGAACTATCATCCGGAATACCGCGGCGAAGCACCGCTTTAATGCGGGCTATTAATTCGCGTGAAGAATAAGGCTTTGTCACATAATCATCTGCTCCGAGTTCAAGACCTACTACCTTGTCGATCTCAGCATCCTTTGCGGTGAGCATGATGATAGGTACTTGAGAATGTGTTCTGATCGACCTACACACCTCAACTCCAGAGACTACTGGAATCATTAAATCAAGAAGAATTAAATCTGCACCTTTCGAGTTGAACATATCAAGGGCTTGTCGCCCATCTTCGGCTACAGAGATTTCAAATCCCTCTTTAGACAACAAAAAGGCTAATGCTTCAGAAAATGATACTTCGTCCTCGACAACTAAGATGTGAGTCATTTCGTTCCCTCCGGTGCTCCTGTGTATAGAGGCAGCATTAATGTGAATGTACTTCCCACATTTTCAGCGCTCCATACCTTTACATCTCCACCATGTTTAGCGGCGACATGTTTTACAATTGAAAGTCCAAGGCCTGTTCCACCGGTTTGTCGTGAGCGTGCTGGATCAACACGATAAAAACGTTCAAAGATTCTCATTAAATCCGCCTCAGGGATACCAATTCCTTGGTCAGTAACCGAAATCTCGACGATTCCATCATTTATCCGACTGGTTACTGCAACCTTTGTGTTTTCTGGCGAGTAATTAATCGCGTTATCTATCAAGTTTTGCATCGCCATAGTCAATTGATCTCGGTCGCCAAGCAAAGTTGCAGGTGAATCCTCGGAAAAGTTGACTGTGATACCACGATTATCGGCGTTAATTTGAGATTGATCAATTGCTTCTTTGACTAGATATGAAACTGAAACCTCTTGAGCTTCTTGCAAAGGGTCAGAATCCTGGAGTCGAGATAAATTGATAATTTCCTGAACTAAATCTGTAAGCCGCTTTGCTTCTGATTGCATTCTGGTTGCGAACTTAACAACAGATTCAGGGTCATCCTTTGCACCCAACACAGCTTCGCTCAATAAAGAAAGAGCTCCAATGGGAGTCTTCAATTCATGTGAAATATTTGCAACAAAATCTCGCCGAACATCATGAATTCGTTGCGCTTCACTTTCATCCGAAATTAAAACTAGAACATATTGATTTTCCGTTAGTGGCAAAACATTGACTGTGAGCTCATGCTTACCTTCACCAATGGGGCCGCGAGGTAGGTCAATTCTTCCCGTTTGCTTGAGGTTTGAGCGGCGCACAACGCGAACAGTTGCTAGTAATTCAGGATTCTCTAAGCGCCCATCCTTCAAAATTCCAAGTTTTTCAACACCAGCGGTCTTAAAAATCGCGACATCACCCGGGGCGAGAATTAATGAGTCCCCATCGAGGTTTTCAAGGGTATGCAGCAGTAAATCCGGCACTGCGGCAGGCGCAGGTGATTGATCAACCTGACGCTTAAACCTCATAACGAAACTCTATCGCCACAAAACACGTGTTAACCCTCTGTTAACCAAATGGCTTGCTTATGTTCAGCAACTACCTCTACCTTTTGCACATGGCTCTTATTCGCTCGGCATATCAGGATGAACTCGATGGTGTCTCACAATCCCTCGTAGACCTTACAAACATGGTGACCGCCTCGGTAGTGAAAGCCTCCAAAGCGGTTCAATCAGCTGACCTGGCTTTGGCCGAAGAGGTCATCGCCGCGGATGTAAAGATCGATGATTTCCAACATGAGTTAGATGCACGAATTATTGACATCATCGCGCGCCAGCAACCTGTTGCTTCAGATTTGCGTGCCCTAGTTACTGCGATGCGTATGAGTGCTGATCTTGAAAGAATGGGCGATTTAGCCCACCACATAGCAAAGGTTGCCCGCCTGCGCCACCCAGATCGCGCAATCCCAGAAGCTCTACTTTTGCCCTTTACCGAGATGGGCCATGTTGCTGAAAAGCTATCCATCATGGTTGGTAACGTCATCACTACCCGTGATACCGAGATGGCTTTGCAGGTAGAAAAAGATGATGATGAAATGGATGACCTGCACAAAAAGGTAATCTCAACAATTATTAACCAGACCAGCGGATTAAGTATTGAAACCGCTATCGATCTGACTCTGTTGGGTCGCTACTACGAGCGTTATGCAGACCATGCAGTCTCCGTTGCCCGCCGTGTGTACTTCTTAGTTACTGGTACCTTCGCTTAATCTCGCCTCTACAGATCACCCCTAATAGGGTGATTTTTGCTTGATTCTCAGTTGGGCAGGCCTCACCCTTAAGGAATGAGCCCAAAGGAAGTCATCACCCCATCCATTGATCGCTCACGCATCGTTGCACCTGCAGTTCCAGCCAACTTCATTTCTAGAAAACATCTTTTTCACCTCTTTGAGACAGGGCTACCGGGTGTCACAGTTGTAGCTGCACCTGCTGGGTATGGAAAGAGCTCACTCGTTTCTCAGTGGGCGGAGAATTCAGCCATTCCAACTGTTTGGCTCAACATTAATTCAGCTGATTCAACACAAACTTTCTTTGAACATGTAATTGCGGCTATCAGAGTGAAATTTCCAGATTTTGGTTCAGATTTTGAAAAAGAACCAAGTGCAAATCCGATGTTAAATGTGAAGAAGTTAACTGAGGCTGCTGGTGAGATAAAAGAGCCCTTTAACTTTGTTATCGACAATGGACCAACAGACAGTCTCGAAGTATCAACAGTTGCTCAAGCCATGATCGATTTCTTACCCAACAATGTTCACCTAGTTATCGTTCGCAGAGTTACTCCAGCAACATCTCTTGCACGATATGCGAGCCTTGGAAATTTAAGTTTAATCACAAGCCAGGATCTTAAGTTTTCAAAGGATGAAGTCTTAAAAGTTGCAGAGCTCAATGGTGTCGATGAGGTTGAACCAAACTCTTCACGATTGATAGAACGATGTGAAGGTTGGCCTGCAGCGGTTCAAATGATGACTCGATCAATAGCCCGAGGACAGCAATATTCAGAGTTTGAAATGAGCAGTGCTTCTAACCCATTCTCAATTCTTGCCCTCGAAACCTTTAATTCGCTCAATGAAGAGAATAAGTCGAAAATTTCACGACTACTGTTAATTGAAGAGTTTGATCTAGAGATCGCAGCAATTATTTTAGGCGAGGATTTCTCCGAAAGTTATGTCAACAAATTGGCAACAGATGGAATATTTGTGTCTGTTTCATCGGGAACAAGCCGAGTCTTTAGATTTAATGAAATTGTCTACAAAGGATTAGCTAGTGTTAAGTTAGGCGATCAGGCAGAAAGTAAGCGGATTTACGAGAAACTATCTGATCACTTCTTGCTCAAAGGTAATTCCAACAAAGCACTTGAATTCATCTTTAAATCAGAAAATTACGAACGCGCACAGACTGTCCTAGAAACCAGTATCCGCGAGATGGCCGCAATTGGTCGTGGAGATTTACTTATCAAATGGGCTAATTTTTCCCGAGATACTTCAATGCATGGCGAGGTAATGAAAAAAACAATCAAAGTTGTCGGTCACTTAGTGAATTTAGATTTTTCCAAGGCAGAGGCTATGGCATCAGAGCTCGAGTTAATTTCAACCCAGAGCAAGGAACTTGAATTCTTGACTCAACTGACCTCTATGGTTTTCGCGCATGTGTACTTTGCACGAGGAGAATTCACCCGTTCCCTTGAGATGATTGAGAAAGCGCTGAACCATCAATCACCAACACCATCTCTTGAGAACACAGATCGGATTGCATTACTTCGCCTAAAAGCTTCAATCAACTTTTTGTACGACCAACCGGATGAAGTTACCCGTGCGCTCAAATCTGCCCGTGCCCTGATGAGTGAAGGTAACCCCATCAACGCTCCGTACCACCTCACCTGCATGACAGCTCTTGCACTGTGGAGTGAGGGTAGATTCTTTGAAGCTGCAGAGCATGCAGACATTGCGATTAATCAAGCGTTGCTTATTGGGTATTCATCAATAAGCGCCCCACTAGATGCTTACATGGTGCTTGCGCGCTGCCAGTTAGAGCTTTCAAGGTTGGAAGATGCGACAGAAACTCTGACATTAATAATGGAAAAAGCAGAAGAATCACAAATGTGGCCTTGGTTTTTAATGGCTGAAGGCACACGCGCACGAATTAACATCACCAAGGGGCAGGTTCCACAGATGATGGAGATTATCAAGCAACAAAGAGATCGCGTAGCTAAGTTGAAATCTCCCAATGAACTAAGTTGGTTGATTGATATGACTGAAGTTTTTCTGCGCTTTACCCTTGATGATTGGGATCGAGCAGAAGAGCTTTTGCGTCGTATGCCAAAAACCGAAATGGTTCGGCAAATTGAAATAAATGCGAAGTTTCAGGCAGATCCGAAAAAAGTTCCTGCACTTATTGATGCATTCCCAGAGAACACTCCGCGAGAACGAGTTAACAAGTACTTGTATCAGGCCACAATCAATATTGACCATGAAAATTTAGCTCTTGTCCATCTCAATAAAGCGCTAGAGGTTGGTGCTGAGGTTGGTTTTCACGAGTATTTCGTACGTCAACACCGTCTATATCCAATCATGGTGAAAGCAGCAGCCGCGCAACCCACCGTCTTTAGAGAAAGTGTGGTTCATGAAATGACTGAGCGCATCAAAGCTATGAATAGCGATACTGGCTCACTTGAAGAAAAATTGACTTCACGAGAGCTAGAAATTCTCAAGCATTTAACAACTGGCATTCCACTCAGCGCTATCGCAAAACAACTGCACATCTCTCAAAACACGATGAAGACACATCTGCGAAATGTGTATCGAAAATTGGGGGTAGAAGGCCGTCATACTGCGGTGGAAAAGGCAAGAAAACTGCTCTTAATTTAAATAAATGCAGTTGCTCCTTTATTACATGGACTAGGGTTTAAGACATGGGTCCGGCATTTAATCGTTTATGGGCCGGCAGCATCATTTCAAACTTAGCTGATGGTGTTCTTATCGCCGCAGCCCCACTTCTTGCGATTACCTTGACCGATAGCACCGTTCTGATCTCCATTATTGGTGCAATGGTGATGTTGCCGTGGCTACTTTTTGCAATGCCAATCGGAGTAATGGTCGACCGAGTAGACCGTCGATATATCTTGGCTGGCTCGAATGCAATCCGAAGCGTGGTTATCGGAATCATGGCGCTGGGTATCGCAACGGGGCATGTAACTATTTATTGGTTGATCTTTTCAGCTTTCATTATTGGTGTGTGCGAGGTTGCAACCGATACGACAGCTCAATCCTTGATTCCTCAAATTCTGGATAAAGAGCATTATGAAAAAGGAAATTCTCGGCTCCAGATCTCGGAGACGGTGATCCAGGGATTTATCGGCTCACCTTTAAGTGGCTTCTTGTATGCGCTCGCGATCTGGTTGCCCTTTTTTATCAACAGCATCGGCTACGCAGTAGCCACCTTGCTGGCGCTGTCTATTCCAATTCAATACTTGCAAGATGTCCGAACTGAAAGTTCAACGGAGAAAAAGCCTCACTTCATCGAAGACATCAAATTCGGAATTGCTTACTTGTACAACCACAAGGTGTTACGACGGTTAGTTTTAACAACTGCAACTATTGGCGTGTGTTACTCAATGGGTACTGCAACCATGGTTTTGTTCATCATCAAAGAACTTGAATTAGCACCAAAGTACTTCGGAGTGATTCTGACGATTCAAGGTGTAGGTGCTTTGTTGGGTGCGATCGTTGCCCCAAAGGCTTCGAAAAAATTTGGTCGCAGCATCATGATGGCATTGGGAATCACATCAAGCTCCGTTGTTCTATTGCTGCAGGGTTTTTCTCCAAATATTTATATCTTCGTGGCCCTGGCAACTTTCGGTGGCTTTGCGATTGCCCAATGGAATATCTTGTTGATGGCCACCTACCAAACAGTCATTCCTAATGAACTATATGGACGCATCCATGGAACTCGACGAACTTTGGTGTGGGGAATGATGCCTACTGGTTCTCTGATTGGCGGAGTTCTTGCCCACTTCAGCCTGAGACTTCCAATGTATGTCGGGGGAGTCATTGCAACCTTAATTTCGGTTTTATCCATTAAATTTTTTCTCAAGGTCGGTGGCACCGCCCCTAGCCGTTAAATAACCCAGCCTCGCCCATTCTTAGGCAATGGTTATCTAGTCGTTATAATTCGAGGCTCGTGGGAATCTTTTGCCTGTTGCTTCATGGGCTTTGCTAGGGCAGACTCCCCTTACCAAAAGTGCCTATGGGGTGGTCGACTCTCCACAGATACTTTTTAACCCTCAAGGAGGAAATATGAAGTTCACACGTAGCGCAAAGTTTGCGCTCGCAACTGTAGCATCAGCGGCGTTAGCGTTCACATTGCTAACACCAGCGCAAGCTGCAACTCGTTCGACGATTATTCTGAGTTCTGCAGGAGACATCACATCGTTGAACTCTTCTACACAAGATGGAAATACTACTTATAACAGTATCCCAGCCTCATTAACTGGTATGGGATTTACTTACTACAACGATGATGCAGAACTTGTAATGAATACAAAGTTCGGAAAAATGCAGATTGTAAAAAAGACTGCAAATGATTTTCGAATTAAGTACACAATTACTGCTGGACAGCAATGGTCTGATGGCACACCTATCGATGCCAACGATCTTCTTCTAACTCACATAATTTCATCATCTGAGTACTCTGCAGCGGCTGGATTGGGTGACCCACGAGTCGCAAAGGTAGTCCCAGCATTCGATAGCGTGGGCTATGGCGGCACATACGACGAGCACGTTGTAGGTAATCCAGTAGTTAGCGCAGATCGCTTGAGCCTTACTGTTCGATTCGACAAGCCACTTCCAGACTGGGAGCTATTGGCTCCAGGACCATCACCAGTACACGCAATGGTTCTTATGGCTGAAGGCAAAAAGACCTTGCAATCTGTATCAGCAAACATTGCTGCTAAGAACAGGTTCAAGAGCTGGTTCCTACAGAAGAATCCTAAGCTTGAAACAGTAGGAAAGATCTTCACGAAGTCATACGATGTAACAAAGGTAGATACATCAACGAACCCTCTACTTCTTGTCAGCAACGGTGGATTCATTATTTCAAAGTTTACTTACGGCGACTCAATGACTTTGGTCAGAAACCCTAAGTACTCATCAGGTCCAGCGATGCAAACTGTTAACCCAGTCAACACTGTTGTTATCAAGATCATCAACGACAACACAGCAATGGTTCAGGCTCTTCGTAACGGTGATATAGATGTGTATTACAACTCTAATCCAACTGTAAATGACAAGCTGGCACTTGAAGCTCTACCTAATACGGTAACGCGAGCAGCGGGTGGCGGAGTCTATTCACACGTTTCTCTTCGTGTCGCACCAGCCCCTGGCGGAGCCCCTTACACCGGTATTTTCGCTGGTAATAGCCAGAAGGCAAAAGATCTGCGCAAGGCATTTTTGCTTGCATGTCCTCGTCAGCAAATTGTTGATACATTCGTCAAGCCTATTAAGTCAGATGCAACGACCTTGGATACTCAGTTCATATTCCAAGGTACATCTGCTTACAAGACAATCACGGGTGGATCTGGTGTAGCTGAATTTACGGAGGGAACTCAAGCGCAACGCACTGCAAAGGCCCTAGCACTTGTTAAGAAGTATTATCCAGATGCTTCTGCTACAAATCCAGGACCTGTAATCAATTTCATGCACGCAAACACAACTTTGCGAAATGGCATCGCTAAGTTGATGGAAGCTGAAATTAAAAAAGCTGGATTTGACTTCAAAGACAATGCAAGTCCGGATCTATTCGGCTTGAAGGATAACCAAAATTCTAAGTACGATGCATTTATGTATGGTTACCAATTGACCTCAGTCAGCCAGTCGAGTGCAACTGGTAACTACAAGTCCACCGGTACAAACAATGTATTCGGTTGGAACTATCCAGATCTTGATAAAATTCTGGAAAGCCTTGAAGGTGACATTCTTACTCCTGCAGAAATCACAGCAAAGCGATTAGCTGCGGATAAGATAATCATCGACAATGCTATTGGTCTTCCACTCTTTGCAAACTCAACGCTTTCTTCATACAGCAAAGAGCTAAAGGGCATCAAAATCGCACCAATTGGAAACACCATCACTTGGAACTTCTTCGAGTGGTCATTTAATTAACAAGTACTAAATAGCAGTGAAAACAATGGCGGGTGTGCTCTGATGGGCACGCCCGCCATTGTTTTAATGCTACGATTCCGACGTTCAATGCATTATCAAGTGCAGTTAATACATTTACTTCAGGGTTGAAGGCAGGATAAATAATTGTTTGCATATATTTCACGACGCTTTGGCATGATGCTTGTGGTCGTATTTGGATCAAGTTTTTTTGCCTACAACCTTCAGGCATACTCTTCTAATCCTCTTTCGGCATTTGGTGAGAGCACTGCGATCAATAAGGATTTTCTCATTCAGAAAATGATTAGAGATCTACAGCTAGACGTTCCTCCTCCGATCAGATACTTCTCGTGGTTGCGCGGAATTATTTCAGGGCTGTGGGGCGATTTAGATCTTGGGATGAGTACAATAAATATTCCAGTTTCAGAGATTATTGCTCAAGCAATCCCAGTGACGGTGCGACTTGTCATAACCTCAACTTTCCTCGCCATTATTCTTGGCGTAACTGTAGGAATGATTACCGCAATACGTCAGTACAGCCGCTTTGACTATGTGATGACATTTATTTCATTCCTGTTGTTTTCATTGCCAATTTTTTGGGTTGCAGTACTTCTTAAAGAGTTTATGGCGATCCAGTTCAATGACTTTTTGGCAGATCCCACAATTCCACCCCAAGTAATTCTTATGGTTGCCCTCGTCTTTGGTTTTATTATCGCAGGTTTTGTTGGTGGAACCAGAGCAAACTTCTTCTCTGTCATAGCGGGTGCAGCAATATTTTCAGGTGGTGTCCTCACCTTCATTAGTTCATCCAAGTGGTTCTTAGAACCATCGCTTGGAATCTTTGGTGTCACTTTCTTGGCATTAATAAACGCGGCAATCGTGATTCAGCTAATTTCTGGACTAGACAACAAAAAGGGATTGCGCGCAGGTTTCGCAACAGCAATTGCAGTTGCAATTCTTTACTACCCATTACAGGCTCTGATGCCCGCTAATTCCTCATTCCTAAACATTATTGCCCTGTTTGTAATAACTATCGCAACTGGCATCGCAATCGGTTATTTCAATAGCCCAATAGATCGACGCGTTTACATAAGGATCGGAGTTTTCACCGCCCTCCTATCAACCTTGCCTATTATCGTTGACCGGTTTTTGCGGGAGTTTGCGGGATATATGAACTCTGATGCCATTAATCTCAGACCAATTCCAACCTTGGGTCAAGGCAATGACCTACTTTCGGAGGAACAGCTAGCGAATTTTTGGATTTCCGGCTTAGATGTTGCACTACATCTACTGTTACCAACGATTGCTTTAACCTTGATTTCATTTGCTGGCTATGTAAGATTTTCACGCGGAAGTTTGCTAGAAGTTTTGAATATGGATTACATCCGTACCGCCCGTGCTAAGGGTCTAAGCGAACGAACAGTGATCGTTCGTCATGGTATGCGTAATGCTATGTTGCCATTGACAACAATCTTGGTAAATGACTTTGCTGGTTTGTTTGGCGGAGCGATCATTACTGAAGGTGTCTTTGCCTGGAAAGGCATGGGTCAAGTGTTTAACAGTGCCATCAGAAATTATGACCTCAACCTTTTCATGGGAGTATTTTTAATCTCGGCCTTTTTAACAGTTTTCGCAAACTTTGTCGCAGATCTACTTTATGGTGTTGTTGATCCTAGAATTCGGATAAGGAAGTAAGCGCAATGGCTGATATAAATCGCGAATCAGTGCTCAATACAGAAAAAAATGAAAACGAGATCGCAAATCGAGACACTGTTGGACTTACCCAAAGACAGATTATTCTTAAGAAATTTGTTAAGCATAAAGCTGCAATGGGCTCTCTTATTCTCCTTATTTCTATCGTTATTTTCGTATTCACTGCAACTGGATTTCAGTTGGGTAAAAACGCAAGCAAAGTAAATATTTCAGGGTGGTGGCCATTTTCAATTACCGATATTGATCCCGAGGGTGCGGTTGCAGCCGCTTGTAACGGTGGGGTAAACGGTTGTCCCACTCTGGACCTTGCACCTTCATTTATGGATGGCGACGGAATACAAATTGGTCAGCATCCGTTTGGAACTGACATTATCGGAACTGACTACTTTGCACTTGTAATGCGCGGTGCGCAACAATCCATTTTAGTGATGTTAATCGTGGGCCTTTTGGGCGTTAGCATCGGCACAATAATTGGTGCAATTGCTGGATTCTATGGCGGCATTGTTGATGCTGTTTTAATGCGACTTACAGATATGTTCTTGGTTACTCCAACAATCATCATTGGGTCAGTAATTGGATTTAGATTCGGAAGTTTTGGTGTGATCCCGTTGGCCTTACTCCTAGGATTCTTTGCATGGATGGGTCTGGCACGATTTGTTCGTTCAGAGTTCCTTTCCTTGCGAGAGCGAGAGTTTGTAGATGCAGCCAGAGTTGCAGGAGCATCAAATCGACGAATCATCTTTAAGCATATTCTTCCTAATTCAATTGGTGTGATCATCGTTTCAGGAACTTTGTTAATGTCAGGAGCCATTCTTGCTGAATCAGCTCTTAGCTACCTTGGGTTCGGTGTTAAGCCACCTGATGTTTCACTTGGATTATTAATCAGTCAGTATCAGGACACATTCACCATTAGCCCTTGGTTATTCTGGTGGCCAGGTTCGCTCATTGTTACAATTGCATTGTGCGTCAACTTTATTGGTGATGGACTTCGTGACGCTTTTGATCCACGTCAACGCAGACATCTTTCCTTCAAAGATCGCATGAAGGCTAAAGATCTCAGCGGGAAGAGTAGCTAGTGAAGATGCTTAATTCGCTCTCGAATCATGTAAGCGGCCTGTCCGCTAAAGCTGTCCATACTTCCGCTCATAGTTTCGGATTGGGTGTGACGGGATTTGGAAAGCGGGATATTGCTTCCCAACATCCCAAATCTTTGTTCAGCGATCCATCTACGCTTTCCACTTGCTGGGGCAACCCAAACAGTAGTTTTACCTCCAGTGTGAACAATTGTGAGAGCCCATTTTGTCTCGAGTTCGAGCACATCCTTGTAGGCGATCGATTCAGTATTAAAGGGATTAACAACCTGAAGAGCATCGTCTCCGAAAACAAGTTTAGGTTTGATCCAGATTGCATGTGCGATTGCGATCAAAACAGCACAAAGCAACAGTTCGAAGGAGATTCGAAGAGGATTGTCGTTTACCGCAAAACTGTTAACGGCAAAAAGACATACCAACAGAATCAAAGTGCCAGCCCAAGCAAAATTACTTCTAGGACGAAAAGTTTCATACATAACCCCATTATTGCAGGAGAATCCCAATGACACAGAAGAACACCAGTTATCAGACATCGTCACAGGCGGTTTTAGAGGTAGATAACTACAGTGTTGACTTTTGGGTGGATGGCGTCTGGTACCCCGCTGCAATAGACATGAATTTCCAGGTGCAGGCAGGAAAAGTACTTGCAATCGTAGGTGAATCTGGTTCGGGTAAATCGACTACCGCAATGGGATTGATGGATCTTTTGGCCTCAAATGCGCGAGTTTCAGGAAGCGTGAAAGTCCGTGGGGAAGAAATGATTGGAGCTAAAAAAGCGCTCCTTCGCAAAATTCGTGGGCGAGATGTTGCATATATTTTCCAAGAGCCGATGACCGCTTTAAACCCTGTGTACACAATTGGTTTCCAGATTGTTGAAACACTGCGTAATCACTTTGATATGGGTCCAAATGAGGCCAAGAGTCGTGCCATCGAACTTCTAACAATGGTAGAAATTCCAAATCCTGAAGGATCTTTCCAAAAGTATCCTCATCAACTCTCTGGTGGTCAGCGTCAGCGTGCAATGATCGCGCAATCGCTTGCCTGTGATCCTGCGCTGCTTGTTGCAGATGAACCAACAACCGCTCTAGACGTTACTGTCCAAGCTGAAATTTTGGATTTAATCCGGGGACTTAAGGACAGACTTAATTCAGCAATTCTACTTATCACCCACGACATGGGCGTTGTCGCAGATCTTGCGGATGACATTTTGGTTATGAAAGATGGATTGTGTGTAGAGAAGGGAACTGCTGATCAGATTTTCAATCGCCCTGCGCATCCATATACACAACAACTTCTTGCAGCTGTGCCAAAGCTTGGCTCAGTCGCGGTGCGAACATTATCTAAAGAGCAAAAGAGCAAAGAGCCGGTACTTCGCTTAAAGAATGTCTCAATCGAATATCCAAAAAATGGTCGTATTCCAGCGTTTCGCGCAGTAACCGACTTTAGTCTAGAGATTTATCCAGGAGAAATCGTTGGCTTGGTTGGTGAGTCAGGATCAGGTAAGACCACAGTTGGTCGCGCTGCTATCGGACTTCTACCCGCGGTTGAAGGAAGTATCGAAATTGTTGGACGAGATATTTCTAAACCAACCGATAAAGAGTTGCGCGACATTCGCAAACACACAGGAATTGTGTTCCAAGATCCAGCAAGCTCTCTAAATCCTCGATTGCCCATTGGTGAGAGTATCGGCGAGCCGCTATTCCTCTCAGGTGATGCCAAAGGTGCTGCACTAGACAAAGCAGTCGAAGATCTTCTAGATCAAGTTGAGCTTCCACGCAACTACCGAAACCGTTACCCACACGAATTATCTGGTGGTCAGCGCCAGCGCGTCGGTATTGCACGCGCACTTGCGCTAACTCCCGACCTCTTGATTGCTGATGAACCAACATCTGCGCTAGACGTTTCTGTTCAAGCTCGATTCCTCGAACTACTTCAAGAGTTACAGGGAAAGTTGAACTTTGCATGTTTGTTCATCTCTCACGACTTGGCAGTTGTTGACATCCTGTCGCACCGAATTGCAGTGATGCAAAATGGCTTCCTTGTAGAAGTTGGCGATCGAGATCAAATCTTGAAAAACCCTCAACACGAATACACAAAAAAGCTTATTTCAGCGGTCCCTGTTCCAGATCCAGCCGAACAGAAGATTCGCCGCGAGGCTCGTTTAGCTCTTAAGAAGTAACCACTTTGGATCTAGACCTGCTGGTCTTTGGCCTCGACCTAGTTTCAACCTTTGCCTTTGCATTGGTAGGAGCACGAGTGGCTGCGAGCAAAGGTTTGGATTACGGCGGAATTCTTTTCATCGCTGCAATCGCTTCAATTTCTGGCGGAACTTTGCGTAACTTGTTTATGGGTCAACAACCACCGTGGATTCAATATCCGTGGTTGTTTGCACCAATCATCGCGGCATTCTTAATCACTATTGCCATGGGTAAGACCCAGGATGTTGGCCGTTTTGCTTTGTCTCTGGATACTTTAGGTCTAGCGGTTGCAACTGTTTCAAGTGTTCAGTTCGCGCTTTCCAATGATGCGCCACTTGTTGGTGCAGCTGTTCTGGGATTAATCGGTGCGGTCTCTGGTGGATTGTTCCGAGACATCATGTGTCAGACCGAGCCCGTCCTTTTGCACCGCGAAACTATCGGCACCGCATGTCTATCGGGTGCCGTCGTTTATCTAGCCCTTGATGCAATCAACCTCAATGAAGCTGTTGTCGTGGCAATTGCTGGCCTTGTTGTGGTTCTGGTCCGCGAGCTATCTATCAAGTACAACTGGAACCTGCCTAAGGTTGTAAAGAACCCTTAATCTCTAGCTTGCCCGCTTCGGTGCAGGTATCGGCCCAAGAAATCCGCCTTAAGATCGGCAAAGTTTCCATCCAGAAGTGCCTGACGCATCTGATCAACCAATCGAACAATAAATCTTTCATTGTGAATCGTTGCTAAGGTCGCTGAAAGGATTTCTTTTCCGCGGAATACATGGTGCATATAAGCCCGTGTGTAGTGCGTACAGGTGTAACAGTCGCATTGGCTATCAATGGGGGTGAAATCCCTCTTAAAACGGCTGTTAGACAGGTTAAAACGCCCCTCCATCGTGTACACAGCGCTGGTTCGTGCAATTCTGCTCGCTAATACGCAGTCAAAGGTGTCGCAACCATTTTCAACGCCAACAAAGAGATCTTCCGGCGCCCCAATTCCTAATAGGTGACGGGGTTTGTTCTCCGGCAGGATTTGGTTGACCCAGGAAACTATTCTTCCCAGTTGCCCCTTATCCAAAGCCCCACCGATTCCAAAGCCATCAAAGGATTGGCCATTGGATTCCAATGAACCCAGATCTGTCGCCGCCTTTTTGCGGAGATCCTCATATTGAGCACCCTGAATAACGCCGAACAGCGCTTGATAGGGCTTGCCCACTCGCTCCTGCGTCAATCGCTTGTGTTCATCCAGGCAACGGATCGCCCAGGCATAGGTGCGCTCCATCGCAAGCTCTTGATAGGGACGGGTGTTGTGCAAGGTGGTGCACTCATCAAAGGCAAACATGATGTCGGCACCGATTTGATGTTGCACCTGCATAGAAACTTCAGGGGTAAAGCGATGCATCGATCCATCGAGATGACTCTTGAAAGTCACGCCCTCATCATCGACATGGGCTAAGCGATCCTTGTTGCCAGCGATTACATCATCATGCCGTGTTGTCTGCGCATCCATCGCCAAAACTTTTTTAAAACCAACACCTAGTGACAAAACCTGAAAGCCACCAGAGTCGGTAAATGTTGGCCCTGGCCAATTCATGAATTTCGCCAGCCCACCAGCTTCATCTAATACATCAGGGCCGGGTTGTAAGTACAGGTGATAGGCATTGGACAGCAACGCTTGTGCACCTAAATCCTTCATGGATTCTGGCAACACTGATTTAACCGTCGCCTTTGTTCCTACCGGAATAAAGGCTGGGGTTTGAATCGGCCCATGAGGGGTATTGATAGTTCCAACACGTGCCAGCGAATTACTGTCGGCGTGCTGGATATCAAATGAAAAACTCAAAGCATTACCAAATCTGAACTCGAGCTTGTTCATCAAGCCATAGGGCATCATTTTCAGTGACGCCAAATGCTTCATAGAACGGAGTGAAGTTCTTTACGATTTGATTGCAACGGAATTCGGCAGGTGAGTGTGGATCAGTTGCGATACGACGACGCATCTCCTCTGGTCGCACTTTTGCGCGCCACACCTGTGCCCACGACAACATCAAACGCTGTTCGCCAGTAAGGCCTTCAATGACAGGGGATGGCTTTCCACCCAATGAAATTTGATACGCCTTGTAAGCGATTGTGAGGCCGCCAAGATCACCGATATTTTCACCGATAGTAAGAGCACCGTTCACATTTACATCTGGCGCTTCCTCTGGCTTCAAGGCATCGTATTGCGCGATTAGCGCCTTAGTGCGCTCCTCAAATGCTGCGCGATCTGAATCTGTCCACCAGTTATTAAGCGCGCCATCACCGTCGTACTTAGAGCCTTGATCATCAAAGCCATGTCCAATCTCATGGCCAATGACCGCGCCGATTCCGCCGTAGTTCACCGCATCATCATGATCTAACCCAAAAAATGGTGGCTGCAAGATTGCTGCCGGGAAAACGATCTCATTCATGACCGGGTTGTAATACGCGTTAACGGTCTGAGGAGCCATATGCCATTCATCGCGATCAACAGGCTTTCCGATTTTAGAAAGTTCATAATCTCGTTGGAACTTAATTACGCGACCCACATTGCCATACAGATCATCAGGGGTTGTCTGCAAAGCGCTGTAATCACGCCACTTATCTGGGTA
>JACCDP010099629.1_pt1 | contig 20079 bp, 10 predicted proteins | sample 7445841 | NCBI WGS metagenome assembly JACCDP01 (sample SAMN15323441, study PRJNA562643) | freshwater metagenome | isolation source: river surface water | place: USA:Blue River Watershed | collected 2017-08-17
CAATACGTGATGTGGATATGTAATTAATTGAAGTCATTTCTTCCTATTGAGTATTTTTATTTCAAGGTTTTCTCATGCGATAGGGGTGATTAGAGGGAAGATTGGCTTGAAGACCCCATTTCCACGCGAGATAACCTTCTACTTGTTGATATTCTGATACACTTAATACTCTGTTAAACATTATTATTTCTGAATACAATCCAGACTTACTATTCCCTGGATAACCTGCGGTATATAAAGTAACATTTGAAGCAGATGACGAAAAGTTTGCTGTTCCTGTGAAATTATAACCTCCAAACGGTGTTCCGTTTACATTTGCCGAGTTGGTGGATGTATTTGCTCGAAAAAGACCCGTCATCAGATAGGTGCTTCCAGTGATACTACCCGAACCCAAATTTCCACCAAATCCTCCATTATTATAAGAAGAAAATGTTGCTGTAAAAAGGTTTGGACTTGTTAGACCGAATAATTCAATATAAATGTAAGGTGTTCCAGTAACTTGAGGAGACATAAGAACTCCAATAAATTCCCAAGTGCTAAATGAATTTGTAGGTTGTAGAACATAAAAAAATGTAGCGGTTGTAAAATTCTGACTCCAATTTGTAATTTGAAGATATTGTGAACCTTGACTTGTTATCACGTTAAGTCCATTCATCGTGTTAAGGCCATATTTTGGGCTGAGTGAAGTATTTCCCTGTGTAAAGGTATATCCACTTGAACTCTTATCTCTCCATTGTGTTACACTTGAACCTGATGTTGTAATCGTTGAAGAATCGGCAGCATCTAACCACAAGTTGAGTCCTGAAAGAGCATTAGGAGAAAAGAAAGGCTGTAATCTTAATATTGCAGGAGCAGCACTATACACTAAAACAACACGTCCACTGGCTGCTGAACGACCAGCAGGAGAACTCCAGTAGGGAGAGGCCTCATTGGGTGCTGGAGTATTTGAACCATTTGTAGATATACCCGTGTTACCATTGATGCTTACAGGACTAATAACAGCAGCGGTGTATGTGCTTGACCCTCCACCTCCACCACCTCCATTGTTCTGATTGACTGCTGCCCCACCACCATACCAACCACCACCACCACCGCCTCCTTGAGCACCTGTAGCACCACCTTGGAGTTGAGTACCATTCAGAGAACCTCCTGCAGATTGTGAACCTCCACCTCCAGGATTATTTCCTGTTCCACCTCCACCTGAAGGATATCCACCCCCACCACCATTTCCTCCACCGTTTACTCCTGAACCTCCACCACCACCCGCAATAGCGATGACATTGCCTGAAGCAGGTGAACCTGTGAATATACCTGAAAAACCACCACCAGAACCACTAAATGTACTGGCACCTGCTCCACCTTGAGCCAGTGTGGTTCCTCCATTCACTCCTACAATGATGTAAAGGGTTGTTCCAGGAGAGACAAAAATTGTTCCATCCAAATATGCACCACTTCCACCACCTACTGAATTTACGATAGTGCCGTTTTGATTTTGGTTATTTCCTCCAGCACCCCACATGAAGAAACGAATACTAGAAACTCCTCCTGGAACAACAAAGGTTTGAACGGCTCCTGTAGCAGCAAATGCTGTTATTGTTTGTCCTGCAGCAAATTGATTTGATAAACGTAGAATACCTACATTGCCTGTTGAAGCCCAACTACCATTCAGATAAGATTGATAAAGAAGCAATGCTTGATTTGCAGTTAATTTAAAAGGAACAATACGAATATCGGCTAAATAACTGATAAAAGTTAATCCGCTTCCTTGTCCAAATGTAAAATTACCAGCCGCATTAATACCAGTATTCGCACTAGCAACTTGAATTCCATTTTGGAAGACCGTTATATTTGTTGTTCCGCTTGTTGTATAGACATAGGTTAAATGGGTCCAAACACCGCCCGTTTGCGAAAAAGCAACCGTTCCACCACTATTATATGCAATATTCGCATTCCCGAAATACTGATGAACTTGAAGTCTTCCTCCTGTAACAATATATTGATACGTAGAAGTACCACCTGAATTTGCCTTATTAATAAAATAAACCCAATAGGATATTGAAAAGTCGCCTGTTGTGTATCCTGTTGGACATACCATTGTGGGCGCTGAAGCAAATGAAAGCCCAAGCATACCAGCATAGGGCCCAGGAACTTGAGGAATAGTTGTAGACAAGGTTGCATTGAATGCTCCAGGTCCTCTATCTCGAAGTGTAGTGCCAGTTACATTTCTTGTATCATACCATGTAAAATTACCTGTTGTCATAAAATTTACTAAAGAAGGTACTCGTCTTATCGACATTCCTGATTCTTCCTACCATAAAAATGCGGCCTCAGCATCCGTCAAACAACGTTGATAGAAGCCCATTCGATAAATATAGGCTCCTAAATAACCATCGGCATAGGAAGATTTACCAATGTATGTGAAAGTTTGAGTCTTATTCGTTGCCTTAAAAGACATACTTGTATTACTACGAACATTTACACCATTCACCCAAATGGTTGTTGCGCCTACTGAACCTACAGCAGGATTGTAAGTAACTGTAATATTATAAATTGTATTGAGAGCAAAATTAGAAGCATAATCAGTTTGTTGTTCAGTACCATTTTCTTTGTACTGGAAGCGTAAAGGATTTGAAGAAGTTCCTGGAAAGGTCAAGAACATATCCGTAACACCATTTGTTCCAGAATTAAAATCAAATACACGAGCCCAAGTATTAAAGGCAGTCCATTGTAGTTTTATTTTTGCAGAGAATCCTGTTGTTCCAATGGTAAGTGCTTGTGAACCAAAATCTAAAAACTGTGAAGAGCCTGGAAAAGTTATAAAGTTAGCACCAAATGTGGGAGCACTTGATGTTGTATACGATGGAAAGGTTTGCGTCGGTGTTAAATAAATAAATGGATTGGATGGATAAAGTGCTGTATATCTTGTTACAACATTCGCATTATAATTCTGAAGAACCATCCAATTGAGCATACCATCGGAAGCCAAAAGAACACTTTGAAAATTTGTACTCATGAGGGCATAGAGTGTGGATGGTCGGAAACTATTGTCAATTGTATCAAGTCCTGTCGTAGAGAGAAAAATGGAAGAACGTCCAGCATTTCCACAAATATCTTTAATATAATAAACTTTCCCTGCTCCAATCGTAGAAATGGCTGGTAAATACACTATTTTAGAAGTACAGAGTGTATTTATCAGAAGATTTGTTGCGGTTGTTGGTGGATAAACTGCTGACATATATTACTATAACGAAGTAGGAATACAAAAGTATTAGGTGAGCGAACTAAAAACAACAGTTCCGCCTTCACCTGTTGTATTTCTCTTACTAACCATACTTCCTGGAGGTAAATAATCAATAAACAGAAATTTATAGGTTCCTGGTGTAGGGTCTCCAAAAACTGCATTTGTTGCTGGAATTGATGCTTGTCCACCATTGTAATAACTAAGAACAGTAGTTGTAACATTTGTTCCTGAAACATTATACGTTGGTCCATACCAAGCAAATGTTATTCGCAAAACATTGGGTACATCTGGTGGTCGTTGAATAAAAGAAAGTGAATTTCTATAAGCATCCATCAAAAACCACCTTGTGATTCCATCATTCATAAATGTCCAAGCACCGAACGCATTTGAAAGAACCATAGAACTGATATTACTTCGTTCAATTCTATCGAGTCCTTGCGTACTCAAATATATATAATTTGAACCCGCATATCCTAAATGGTCTTTTAAAACAAGCATTCTTCCAACATTAGTAGAAACAACAGGTAAAGTAAATGTCTTGATAGTCGAATATGTATTTATTGGCACTATGTAAGCAGTATTTGGAATGGAACGTGGTACTGGTTCTAGAGTAACAATAAATGGATTATTTTTATAAGGATGTGTTGCTGGTAAACTGCTTACTAAACCCCATTTCCAGGCTAAATATCCTTCAACAGTTTGTCTATCTGTGGTATTTAAAAATGTATTATAAGAAATAACTTCATAATAATTCCCTGTTAGGTAGTTTGCTGCACGTCTTCCTAATGTAAATGAGGTGCGTGTAAAGGATGAAGAAGATGCTGTAAAATTTAATGTACCGTTGAAATAAACTAAAATATTATTTGTATTGCTTGCTGAACTGTATTGTAAACTAACAAGATTTGAAGTTGTTTTCGTTATGGTAGCCGTTTGAGTAGCCCATCCAGCGGTGGTTTGTAGATAAGTAGTGCCTCCACAATTTGGAAAGAGACCAGTAAGATCTGTTACTGCGGGATCACCTGAAGTATATACAGGAGCACATGTATCAACATTTGCATCAAAATAAACAAAGAAAGCAGTCATATTATAAGAGGTTGGATTGGCTCCTGTAAAAAAAGCACTTGATGCATTGCTCATTCGAGATGGAGTTTGGTACCATCTAGGACTATTTGTCCCCGCTAAATTGTTTCCAACGCCACTTTTATCAACCCAAGATGTTATAACAGTATTGTTTGCTGGAAGTGTTGAATTTCCATAAGGATCATTTGCATCCAGCCAAAGTTGGCATCCTGTTGTTATGGTACTCGGGCTTAAGCCTGTCGGATTCGACATCTGTAGTCTATCTAGATTAAGAAACTAAAGAGTAAACGGATTTATGAACTTGTCAAAATGCTATAAATATTTGAAATATCAGATGCTGTTAGAGCAATATTATAAATAATATAACGCTTTATTGTTCCTGCTAAAAATCTATTATTGTCGCGATAATCCTTTCCAATACAAAAATCTGCATTTCCAATTGTCACATTTATTCCCGCAGTTTGTGTTCCATTTGCTGAACCATTTCTATAGAATGTTCCAGTGGCTCCATTTTTTACAAGGGCGAACATGTAAACTCCAGTACTATTTGTTGTTGTGCTTTGGCTAAAATTAAGTCCAAAATTACTACTATAATCAAAAACAGTATTTTCCTGAAGCCATAACTGATTGGTAATATTTGCTCCTGTACGATTTACAGTTAACACTTGACCATCTGTTGCTGTAGAACTCTTGTAATAATAACAAATAATAGTAAGGGTTGAACCAGACCAACTTGTAAGAGATGCTCTATACGCAAATGAACTACTTCCATTAAATAAAGGACCTCCGTTTGTAGAATCATATGTAGTATTGGTCATTGTCCATGTCGAGCCATCAACACTATTTATCCATGTAGAACCACCTGCTGAATAATTGGCACCACGAAGGTCTACTATAATATTTGCTGTGTAAGGTAAGGATTGAACAGTAGAAGATATCAAAGAACCATCGTACAAAGCCATTGTTCTCCATGAACGTAAACCATCTGACAAAAAAGACATGGAACCAAAGGGACTTGAAAATGTGTATGTAAAATTAAAATCATCAATTGTATCTGTTCCAGTCGTGCTGAATGTAATAGTACTATTGGAAGAAGTTCCAAAATAATCTTTAAAATACAATAGGCGAGCAGCATTTGTACTCACTGTCGGTAGATACAAAACTTTGGGAATGAGTCTTGTATCTACTGGAATAATATTAACACCTGCGGGAATCGTAATTGTCGAAAACGACATACTACTTACGCAAAATATAAAGCACCATTAATAGAACCCGTATTGATAGCCAATGTACTCAAACTGGTACATCGAAGTGCTCCATTGATATCCAATTGGAAGGTTGGATTTGCCATATTTATACCAACATTTCCAGAAGCATTCAAAATCATTGTCGGCGTAGTCATCTGCGAAGCACCCTCAAAGGCTCTACTTGAAACACCTGTTTCAAATCGTACACCCCCTGTGGTCTGTAGACGAATCTGGTCATTCACCGATGAACCTTTGAAAAAAAGAAGTTCTTGAGAAGTTGTGCCTGTACTTTGTTCTGCGAACACCGTTGTATTATAATTGCCTGCTCTTCCAAAAAACTGGAGTGTATTCTGATTACTGGAAGAACCCAAGAAGAGTGTACTGAGAGTAGAACCTCCAACTCCTCCTCCAGAACCTCCAGCACCAATGAGAGTTCCATCTGCATACAACGCTCCTGTGGACAAAGTTAGTAATCGGTAAGCATTGGTAGAGAGGTCCAAAAGATTTATAGAATTTGTCTGAATATTTGAATTCGCAATAATATTACAATAAGAAGTTATATTGGAAACACTTACAATTCCTCCATGGACAAACAATCCTTGATTTATCATTGTGGACCCCCCAACCCCAAGATTTCCAAGTGTTGAAAGATTAGAACCAATTACTGCATTTTGACCTACACTTACGAATTGCTGGAAATAAGTGTTACCAACAACAGTTAAGTTGCCCAGATCCGTAATGCCATTCGACGCATTGATAAGGTCAAAATCACCCAGTCCAGTTACTTGAAATCCGTTGTAGAACTGCGCAGCACTAATGTATCGATTGACACCAGTCCAGACATTAAACGTCGATAAGAGGTCAACGCTTGTTCCTTGAATTGTTTCAAAGGATATTCTATAGAAATAAGCATCAGATTCCGTAAAAGTATAGTTCGATAATCCTCTGACTAAAAAAGCAATAACAGTTGTTGAATTCAAATGTTCAATAAAGGATACACTTCCTCCAGCACCTTCATTGTTATTCACTGAAGGATATTCAAAAATTCCTTGAGGACTTGAAACTGACATGGTAAGAGTAGGTTTTGCGATGTCAATAGTATTCCCATTTCCTCCACACATATAGGAAATACGAAACGGTGTATCAGTGGGACTTGATACATAAAAACTAAATCCATCAGGATTTAAAAATACCGGTGCCGATTGACTTTTTAATGTAGATAAATAAACAAAATCAGTTCCCCAAGGAGCATAGATATAACTAGTACCTGATGATACTGTAAATTCTGAAAAAGAAGGTGTATTGTAGGGAAGATTGGGTAAATAGAGATTAGAAAGACGTGAACCATCACCAATAAAATCTCTCGCCGTTATAGTGCTTGCATTAATAATATTCGCTAACATGAAATTCGTCGAGAAGGAAGAGACTTGAAGATGAAGACCAGACCCAACACCAAACTGTTGATTTACCGTTGAGAAATTACTTCCTGTTGCTGTATTTAAAAATGTAAATGTTGATGTAAGTAAATCTTTAAAGTAAACTTTACCACTGCTAATAGAAAGTGTTTGGAGAGAATTATCTGCTTGGTCAATAAAACTGAGTGATGATACAGTAACTGTTCCTGCGCTCAAATTAATTGTTGAACCCAAGAACGGTTGTGAAGGTGAAGTGAGCGTCATCCACCGAGTGCCTCCATCACTTACAAACTGTACAGCAGCATTTGAATTACTTAATCCATAAGATGTATTTGAACCATCAATTGTATCGGAGCCAAGTGTTAAAATCGTAATTAAATTATTTGCTGCAGCACCATATTTATCTTTAAATGTAATACTTCTTCCAGAATTCAAATATGCATAAGGTAAATACACGTTTCTTGCTGATGTTCTAGCATCAACAAGAACGAGTGCCGTATTATTTGCTATATTTGTTCCCATTGCTGACGCAATACCTATTGAAGAAAGCGATTTCTAACATACTAAATTTCCTGCAATGTGAGATAGAGGGCATCATTCCATTTGCCAGTAAATGTTGATGAATAGATATTACAACCTGACATAGTTGTTGCACCAAATGAATTTCCTGTAAGAGAAGAAGTAAATGTTTGTACAGAAGAAAGAGTGAGAAAACTTGTAATTGAGGAAGCCACTATAGACGATGCTATCATAGAACTTGCGTAGAGATTTGAAGTAATATGAACTTGATAGGAAGGATTTGTTAATCCAATACCTATGTTACCAGCAGAAGTGATATACATACGTGTTGTATTGCTGGTGTTCAGACGAATCTCACCGACTGAACCCATCAAGAAACTTGTACTCACACCCCCTTGCAAGAATGTAGAACCATTCGCAAAGAATGCATTTGAAACAATGGCTGAATTCACAAAGGAAGAAATTGCATTTAGTGTTGTTGTAGTGATACCTGTTGTCTGAATATTGGAGGTCTGTACTAAAAGAGTACTAAAGGACGTTGTGGCTCTTGCAGTTCCAGTCACATCAAGTGGAAAAGAAGGTGCAAAGGTTTGAATACCTACGTTACTTGCGGTTGTTATGACGAGTGCAGGTGTGGCATTGCTTCCCACGGAAGGGAATGTTCTCGATGCAACACCAGGTTCAAAGACGATATAACCAGTTGTCTGGAATCGCAGACGATCAGATGCGGAGTTTCCTCGGAAAAAAGCCAACTCTTGATTCGCACCCCCAATATTCGATTCAAAAATAACAGAATTCTGATAGGCTCCTGCACCAAAAAATCCAGCATAGGATTGATTGGAATTAAATCCAATAAATAAATTACTTGTCGTTGTTGTGCTTGTGTAGACTGTATTCGGTTGAATATCTGGCATCATTAAATAGCCAAATCCAGAACCAAAGTTGATTTGAGTTGTTGTAAGTGTTGAAGTATTGGTGAAGAAAGAAGAGAGAGTCGAAACATTGAGTGAAGAGACATTTTCAGTAAACGCAGTCAAAGAAGAAACAACTAAAGAAGAAACTGCTCCAGTTAACGCTGTAAATGAAGATAAATAGGCTGTTGATGTTATAAGAGATGAAGTAAAAAGAGAACTTGTTAATACACTTTGTGTTTGAAGTGTAGAAGCAAAGAGCAGATTTGTACGAATAGTAGAGGCTTGTAATGAACTTGTGAACATAGCAAAGGTGGAAAGTGAAGAGGGAATTGCTGTAAGGGCTGTACCTCCACCAGAACCACTCGCTCCTGCAAGATTTCCATCTACATAAATCGAACCAGCAGAAATGGTGATGGCTCTGTACGTAAATGTTGATGGGTCATACAGAGAAAGAGAAGAGATTCGTATTGAAGAAAATGTGTCCACTGTAAGAGGTTGTATTGATTCAATATTAATTTGATACATATTCAAATCATTTGATGTAAAGGTGTAATTGGAGAGTCCACGAAGATAGAAATAGACTGTATTGGATTGATTGAGTGTTTTGATTAGAGAAACAGAGGCACCAGTCATTTCATTTGCATTTATTGTCTGATACTCTATGATACCAGCAGATGGGTCAGAAATCAATAAAGTAAGGGTAGGCTTTACTGTTGTTTCTCTATCATTTCCACCACATGTGTAGGTAATTCTAAAATCTTGTTGATTCGAACCAGTATAGGCTAAATATGTATCTGCTGTTGAAAACTCCAATTGATTAAACGATGTTTTTGTTAGAATAAGGGGTGCTAAATCACTTCCCCAGGGTGCTGAAACATAATCATATCCAGTTGAAATTGTATACGATGCATAACTAGGAAGAATTATTGCATTGTCTGAATTTACAAAGAATGTTGAAGTGACATTGACTGAAGAAATGTAGCCGAGTGTACCTAGACCTTCAATTGAAGAGGTAAGAGTTTCTTGTGTAAGGCCAACTGCTGAATTAAAAATACTTGTAACTGTTGATTGAAGTGATAAAGAAGAGATATACTGGAAAGTTCCAAGTCCTATAATTGTAGAATTAATAACAGTTTGTGACGCACCACCAGAATTGGATAATAGGAATGTAACGGATGAAACAAGTTGAGCAGAAGAAATATATCCAGCAAATCCAAGATTTGTTACTGTGCTTGTCAAAGAACTTGTTATAACTGTACTGGCGTCATACAACAAGAGAGATGAATAATAATTTGATGTATTGGAGGCAAAAGCGTAAATAGTATTTTGTGGTGTAGACCAATCTTGTAAAATATTTTTAGCATAGTTAGATGTATTACTTGTGAATAGAGCAACAGAAGAAACTGCAGTGGAATAGTTCTGTAATGTATTAGAATAATAGTTGGATGTATTGCTTGTAAAAAGTGCTACTGATGAAACAGAAGTAGACCAATTCTGGAGAAGATTAGAGTAATAATTTGATGTATTGGAAGTAAAGAGAGAAATAGTAGAATCCGAAGTTGACCAATTCTGTAGAAGATTAGAATAGTAATTTGATGTATTACTCGTGAAAAGTGCTACAGTAGAAACCGCAGTGGAAAACATAGTAGAATAGTTTTGGAGCAAGTTGGCATAATAGTTAGATGTATTGGATGTAAAAAGTGCCACAGAAGAGGCTGGAGTTCCAAGGGTAAATCCATTAATCGAACTGGTTTGGAGTGCGAGGGTGGAAAGAATCTGCGCTCGCGTTGTTCCAGCCACATCCAATGTGGTTTGCGGTGTCGCGGTTTGAATACCCACATTCGATGATGTGTTGATAATAAAAGCAGGAGTTGCGTTAGAAAGTGTAGCAGTAGTATTGCTATTCCAAAGACGTGAAGAGACACCAGTTTCCACAACAAAGTTCCCTGTGGTTTGAACACGAACTCTATCGGTGGTTGTCGATCCACGAAAAATAAGAAATTCTTGGGAGGTTCCTGTGGAAATTTCAGCAAGAACAGTATTGTTATAGTTTCCAGCAGTCCCCCAGTATTGTACTGCTGTTACATTGGAACTGTTTCCAAGAAGAAGACTGTTTACATAATCAGTATTAATATAGGCAGCATTGGTATTGAGTTGTTGTGTGCTTACTACAGAGGCTTGAATGGGACCAAACTGAATCCATCCAGCACCTGTTCCAAAATTAATTTGATTGACATTGAGGGAAGAAATCGTTTGTTGAACGGTTTGCGTCGCATTCAACACCATCCACTTGGAAGAAATCGCATAGAGAGATGCATAGGTAAAAGCGTTACTGAAAACTTTGCTTGTGGTTCCATCATCAAAAGTCTCGTTGTTTTGTGTTGTCAAAGTAAGAGTACTATTTGAAAAGGTGCCGTATTGGTCTTTAAAGTTAAGAATACGATACGGAATTGAGTTTGTTAAAGGTAATGTGACTGTTCCAGACCTTGTGCGGCTGTCAATAATGACAACTTCCGCTGGACTACTTATAAATACAGAAGCCATTGCCTCGCTCTATTAAGGGGGAGGAGGCCATTTCGCGAAAGGGTGCGTGGAAGGTAAAGAGGTTTGAAGACCCCACTTCCAGGCCAAGTAACCTTCTACTTGCTGGGCTTGACTCGTTGATAAAGAGTTTCCAAAATAACAGAGCACTTCACATATTTCTCCAACATAAAGAGATGCTATATCTGATGTATTTGTATTAATACCTAATCCATAGGATGTAAGATTAAATGCGCATGTTGTTGCAGTAGTATTAAATGAACTGCCATTTAAGTTAATGGCAGCAGTTGTAGCATTAAAATACGATTGAGACAAAAAAGGTGAGCCATAGGTAATAGTAAATTTAGCAGTTGCAACATTATTATTTGCTGCGTATAGTTGATTCAGTCCAGTATTTCTGACAAAAGGGATACCTGTTGATGCCGAATCAAAATCATTCACACCAGGTCTTCCTAAAGATAAAAGTCTTGAAAACTGAGTAGATGATGAATTTATACTTGCTACGATAAAAGAATATATTGTTGTGCCATTAAATGTTGAATTAAACCCACCAGTAAAATAAGAACTATTAAAAAAGACTGAACCATTTTTATTTATTCCATTTTTAAGATATGTTGTCGTGCCTGATGAACCTGTTACATGATTACCATTACCAGACTTATCTTTCCAACTTGTAATAGTTGTACCAGTTGTAACACTTGTTCCATTTCCATTGATATCTGTAGCATCCAACCAAAGTTGGAGACCAGTCACACGTCGAGGAGTCCATAGTCCTTGTGTCATAGTTGTTAAAGAATTCACAGCAATACCTGATTTGATGGGAACAACATTTTTATAAGGATGTGAATTGGGCAAGTTTGGTTGTAAACCCCATTTCAGCGCGAGATAGGCTTCTATTTGTTCTCGCTGAGTATTTGATATTGAAGTATTAAATAGGAGTATTTCAGCAATATTACCATCAAAAAAATATAGACCTGTAGCATCAGCAGGAATTGCTCCAATGCCATAACCAGAAGTAGCATCAGCAAATGAAGAGCCTCCTGATGTTTTTGTAAAAGTTCCTCTACTTGTCCCATTATTAAAAGTTTCACCAACACTGCTTGTATTTCCGAACTGAAGCGAAAAAATTAAAAATACATTTTTAGAAACAGTATAACTTTGTAGTCCTTGAGTACCCTGAACATTTGTGTCAATCCAACCATTAAATGAAAGAGCATTGGCACCATTTCCTGTATTGGGCCAAAACCAATGTGGAACAGAAGCAGCGCCACTCGCGGGGCCTGTATTTTGAATAACAAAAAAAGCAGCCCTCTGAGAAGTGCCAAATGAAAACGCTGCAGTATTAAAATAATATTGTGTTCCAGAACTTCCATTAAAACGTATAGTTCCAAGACCATTTAATGAGTTTTGTGAGAAAGTAGGTTTATTTGTAGATGCTGTAACACTAATATTATTTCCAGATTTATCTTTCCAAGAAGAGAGATTTGCTCCATTTGCAGGAGGAACTCCTGTTCCGTTTGGGTCAGCACCATCTAACCATAAAGACAATCCAGAAACCTGTGATGGACTCCAATCCACAAAGATTGAATTCGGTATACTAAAGGCTTGATTGGGAAGCGTCGTTTGAACAATGGCTGTCCTATAGGGATGATTTGAAGGGAGTCGGCTTTGGAGTCCATATTTATACGCCAAATATCCTTCCATCATATTCATTTCAGAAGTAGTAAGGCTTCGATTGAATAAAATGGCTTCTGCAACAGCCCCTGTGAAATAGATACCATCCCCTCGTCTTCCAAAGGCCACATAGGAACTAGGATAGTTTCCAACTGGAGCATAAAAAGGTAAGGATGTATATTCAGTTCCATCTATCCAAATTCTTCCAGAAGTTCCTCCTGTGACTGGAAAATAAGCCTCTGCTATTCGGAAAAAAGAACCTGTTTGAAAGGATGGTGGTGGATTGAAATATCCAACACTATCTTGATATGTTGTTCCTCCACCATTTTGTAAAAATCCTGCACCATCCATCACAGCCGCTCCAACATTGACCACACTATTCGAATAGACTAAGAAACGAGTATAGGTTTCAATACTTATATTTCCTTGAACCCATTGATTGGGTGTAAATAACATTGCACTTCTTCCATTTACATAATTCGAACTAATAGTGGGTTGATTGGATGCTGTGGATTGGGACACATTGTTTCGATATCCAGATTTATCATTCCACTGGGATACACTTGTTCCTGAACTATACGTAATAGAGGCTGGGTCATTAGCATCTAACCAAAGACGACATCCAGTAATTTCTGTAGGGTTAAATACAAACCGATTATTGACTATCGTCGCCATCTATCTTAGAAAGTGATAAACATGGGTGTTAATTGCCTTGTAGCCGTATAGAAAGAGGATACATAGAGTGCTTGTGAACTCAATGTTATAGTTTGAATAGTAGAGGCTAATAGAGAACTTGTAAAGATAGCCATGGTGGAAAGATTATTAGGAATAGTGGCTAAACCACCCCCTCCACCTCCACTTGTACTCAAATAAATATTTCCAAGGCCAATCGTTGTGCTGATAAGGGGTGTTGACCAGTTTTGAATCGCATTTACATAATAATTACTCGTGTTACTAGTAAATAGAGCAACAGTGGAAAGAGGAGTTGACCAGTTTTGAAACGTATTGGAAAAAAAATTACTTGTATTCGATGTGAAAAGGGCAACAGATGAAACTGCAGTAGAATAGTTTTGAAGAACATTGTTGTAGTAATTACTCGTATTTGAAGTAAAAAGAGACACTGTAGAAAGATTTGTTGAATAATTATTTGAAAGAGAAGGCAGGAAATAGTTCGATGTATTACTTGTGAAAAGTGAAATCGTAGAAAGATTTGTGGAATAGTTATTGGAGAGAGTGGGTAGAAAATAATTGGATGTATTGCTTGTAAAAAGGGCAACTGTTGAAAGTTGAGGGAGAGGACCAACAAGTGTCGAAAATTGCAAGGATGAAACTTTCAGTTGAAGTACATCAGTGGAACTCAAAATATACCATTTTCCTGCCTGACCCGCATACACTTGTATGTATCCAGCGTTCGTAGTCAGAATTTTACTTGTGGTTCCATCTTCAAATGTATCAGAACCAGAGGTTGTTAAAGTCAGTGAGTTTACCGCAAAGGTTCCGTAAATATCTTTGAGAAGAATACTCCTGAAGGCAAATGTTGTCGCAGCAGGTAATTGAATGGTACCAGGATTATTTCGCGTATCAATCAGAGCCACTTGTGTTTGTGTACTAAAAAACGAAGTCATGATGACTCTTCCTTTTTTAGTAAATCATTTATTCGCAAATTATATCTGCGCATTTCTTAAAGAAAAGAGAGGTCCTGAAGTAACAGGTCTATAAACAGTTTCTGTGTTATAAGGAGTAGTTAAAGAACTTTGAAAACCCCATTTTTGACCCAAATAGGCTGAAACTTTTGCAGTATCGGCATCTGATAAACTCGTATCATACACTAAAACTTCTGAAATACTGCCAACCCAAGCCGCTTCAAATGGACCAGGAGCACCATTTGTTCCAATAAAAATCATATCCCATTGACCACTGAGAGTTGTTGTTCCTCTAGCGACTGCTGATGGATTGTTAGCAGAATTCGCATTTAAATATAATTTTTCGTTAGAACTTCCTGATGGAATAGAAAAACAAACTACAGTGGGTGATAGATTGTCTACCATCTGATTATTTGCATAATCATTCGCTGATGCTATATCAAATGCGCCGTACCAATTATAAAAATTCATGGGATCAGCACCAATATCAAGAGGTTTAGGAGTATCATCATCCATTTTCGCCGCGCGAAACATGACTGAATTTTGAGTTGGGGTACTATCAAGTAGTCCAACTAAAAAGATTGTTACCGCATTATTACTTGTAAGAGTATAAGGAGTGCCTGCAGAATTTTTTAATCCTTTATTTGGGCCAAACCGAACGGTAGGAAGTCCATTAAATCCTGTAGAACTGTAAATGGGAGTATCTGTAGTATCACCAGCAAGTACAAAAAGACTTGCTGGATTAATTTTATCTTGCCAAGTAAGAACCTGTGTCCCTATACGAAATGTGAAAGTCGAATAAACGGAAGCATCCAGCCATAAGGTAATATTTCCTGCTTGCTCTGGGCGAAAATTTGGAACATATTGCATAAGGGAATTTCTTCCTGCTTCAGGGCGAAATCGTATTGTGGAAGACAAACGTGATGGAGGACCAGACATCTCTAAGGCGAAGGAGGAATATTTTTATACGGATGTGAACTCGGAAGAGAACTTGTAAGACCCCATTTCCACGCTAAATATCCTTCTAGTTTTTGTCTTTCTTCAGTGGTCAAGGCTCCGTTGTAGTGAATCACTTCCCCTATTAAACCATTGAATGGAACAAGACTTTCTTCACCAAAACTACCTGCGACTTCATAATGGGTATATCCAAAACTTCCTGAGGAAGCCACTGCTGTTCCTGCTGTGCCATTTTTATAAAAAGTGTGATTTGTTCCATCATACAAAGAGCACACTTGGACTGCTGAACCAAATGTAGCAGTAACACCACTCCGCGAGGCAGAATTTCTGTAGGAATTAAAATTTCCAGAAAATCTTTCAATCGCAGCGGTATAAGCAGTATTGTTAAAATCATTGAAACCAGGTTTTGATAAACTAAGAACTCTTGCTGAACTATAAGAAGATGAATTCATCAAAAACACACTCAATGCTGTAAGCGTTGTTCCTGAATTTGTTAAAGTACCACTAAAATAAGTGCTTCCAGAACCTGACCAACTCAAAGCGGTCAATTTATTAATCGTTCCTGTATTTTGAATGGTTCCTGTTGCTGTACCATTATTTCCAACACCAGATTTATCCTTCCATTGCGAGACAGATGTTCCAGATGTAACAAGTGAAGAGGGGTCGTTCGCATCCAACCATAGATTGAGATTTCCAACACTTTTTGGAGAAAAATACCCACTAGCAATCGTTGTAGGAAATCCAGTGTAAGGGGGTGAACCCAGATTTCGCATAAACAGAGGATTTGTTGGAACAAATGGAAGAGGTAAATTGGAAGTAAGTGGTCTATATGTATAATAAGGGTGGTCTGAGGGGAGTCTAGGATTGAGGCCCCATTTATTCGCTAGATATCCTTCAATAAGTTGACGATTTGTTGAATTTAAATCTGTATTGTAAATAACAACTTCTGCTATTTCTCCTACAAATGGATATAATAGAGTACTCAATTCACGACCAATTCCTAGAGTAGCAAATCCAGTTCCAGTGTTTCCCAGGAGCGTAGCGTTATTTCCAGCCACGAAAGAAGAGCCTTGAAGCCAACCATTCAGGTTTGTATTTCTTGTAAATGATGTAACAAGATAATTATTTGTTATATTTGTAGCATCATAAATTGCTGTTCCACCATATGTATCTGCATATAGATTTTGAGATGCAAAGAAAAATTGGGGTGTTTGATACTGAACCGCAGGATTTGGTCCATGTGAAAAGAAAACTTGTACTCCAGTAGTTGTTGTTTTTAAAACAAAAAAGTACGTAGCGTTTTGTCCACCATTCGGTAAAGATGTTGATGTTAAATTTAAATAATTGGAGGTGGAAAACGTAATAACATTGAGTGAATTTTGTTTGTTAAATGTGACAACTGGATTGCTCCCACTATTTGTCGCATTGTTATTCGATGTACTTTTATCTTTCCAACAGCGAAGTGTTGTAGACCCAGTAGAAACAGGTAAGGTTGCTCCTGTATCTGTAAAGAGTGTTGTTCTATCTGAAGCATCCAACCAAAGGCAACAATTTGTTAAAGAAAGTGGATTGAATAAAAAATTTTCTGTAATCGTATACGTTGACATCTATTTTATTAGAATGTAAAAAACTGTGGCTGAAGTTGTCCGTATCCCGCTAAAACCACATTACCATAGAATAACAAGGAAGAACTCTGGAACATAGCAATAGAAGCCGCATAAGGGTCCTTAAAATAAAGTGATGATGTTGTCACATTTCCTGTTGAAAGTGACAATGTACTACCTTGTAGGCCAGAGAAATAATTGGAAGTGTTGCTTGTAAACAGAGCAACAGTAGAGAGGTTGGTAGAATAGTTATTTGAGAGAAGAGGTCTGTAGAAATTACTGAGTGCATTGTACTGAGCAGTAGAAATATATCCAGCAGTTCCAAGACCAACAACTGTAGATGTAAGTATAACTTCTGGAATGATAGTTCCAAATGTTGTGTGCAAATGGGAATATTCACCATTTTCATAATAAGTAGTGAGAGTATCATCTTGATTATCTGCAGTATTTGCGTAGATACGCAGAGCCAGTGAACCTGTAGAAGTATTTGTGTAAGGAACCACAAAAGGAATATCATATTGTGTAATATAGTTTAATGCATTCACTAAGATAGGATTCAAAGCAGCAGTTGTTAAATATTGTTCAGTATTATCAGAAAAGACAAGGTGCAAACTGGCATACAAATAAGTAACTGCACGTGCTGATTTGGCAAAGATAGCAAGTTCCCAAATACCTGTAGGAATAAAGGAAGGAAGTGTAAAATTAGTTAAGAATTGGGCTACACTTTGATTACTTGTATTTCGTAATACTGTAAAAACAGAACTTTGTAGTATTGAAGATGTTGTTGGTAAAAGTTCTAATGCTTTGTAAGGACTTGTAAGAGATTTACTATAGTTCAAATATAGTACTTCACCTGTGGTATTACCAGCAGTAATGATGTAGGTTGAAATATAATTGGTCAGACCAGTTGTTGTAGATTGAAGTTGAAGTGAAGAAACATATCCTGCTGTACCAAGTCCTATTGTTGTAGAGACTATCGCATTGCTTGTAAAGAGAGCGACTGTGGACAGAGGTGTTGAAAAGTCTTGTAAAATATTGTTTGCATAATTGGATGTATTACTTGTGAACAACGCGACCGTTGAAAGTGGAGAAGACCAGTTTTGGACAGTATTCTGGAAGTAGTTGGATGTGTTACTTGTAAAAAGAGCAACAGTTGAAAGTGGAGAAGACCAGTTTTGTACTGTATTTTGGAAATAGTTTGATGTATTGCTTGTAAAGAGAGCGACTGTTGATACAGCAGTAGAAAACATTGTGGAATAGTTTTGAAGAAGGTTTGTTGTCCAATTGGAGGTATTGCTTGTAAAGAGAGCACCAGTTGAAAGGGGAGTTGACCAGTTTTGGACAGTATTCTGGAAATAATTAGACGTGTTGCTTGTATAGAGAGCGACAGTTGAAAGAGGAGATGACCAGTTTTGGACAGTATTCTGGAAATAATTACTTGTTTGTTGTACATAGACTGTAGAAGCATAGCCAGCAGTTCCAAGACCTCTTACAGTTGATTGAAGAGAAGCAGAAGAAATGGCAGGAAGATTTCTAAGTTGAGAACCATCACCAATAAAGGAAGAACTAGAAACTTGATTCGCATAAATTGTATCGACATTAATCTGGATTGTACTGAGAGCAACTGTGCGAATAGGTCCTATATCTATCCATCCTGTACCATCCCCAAATTGTAGAGAATCCACTTGCAAGGAAGAAATATATCCTGTTAATCCAGTTAGATTGCTTGTGGTAAGCGTAGAAATATTCACACTGAGTGATTTATAAGAAGTGAATATGCTTGTAACTGTTGAGACTAATTGAGAAGATGAAACATAACCAAACGTTCCAAGGCCTACTGCTGTACTGGTTAATTGTGGTTGTGTAATACCAGCAGTGACTGTACTCAAATAAATATTTCCCAAACCGATTGTTGTGCTTGTGAGAGGTGTAGACCAATCCTGCAAAAGATTTCTTGCAAAGTTCGATGTATTACTTGTAAAGAAAGCAACAGTTGAAAGAGGTGATGACCAGTTCTGAAGAGTATTTTGGAAGTAATTGCTTGTTTGTTGTACATAAATGGTAGAGGCGTATCCTGCTGTTCCTAATCCAGTAGTTGTACTGGCTAAGTACTTATCAAGTTGTGTAGAAGAAATTAAACCAACAGTTCCAAGACCAATCACAGTAGACGTAAGTTCCGTTGGGTCAATCATTGTAGAAATATTGCTTGTTAATCCAGTCACTGTTGAATTCAGAATTGCAGTAAGTCCAATTGAAGAAACAAACCCAGCAGAACCAATTCCAATAATCGTTGAGGCGAGTTCAGTGGGGTCTACAAAAGAAGAAATATTGCTAAACATTCCAACTTGTGAAGAAAGGAATTGACCAGTGGAGATATAGCCAAAGGTTCCAAGTCCAATCAGAGAGGAATAAAGAGAGGTTGACCAGTTTTGTTGCAGATTAGAATAGAAATTACTTGTATTGCTTGTAAAAAGAGCAACTGTGGAAAGAGGTGAAGACCAGTTTTGGAAAGTATTCTGGAAATAATTGCTTGTTTGTTGCACATAAATTGTAGAAGCATAGCCAGCAGTTCCAAGACCTCTTACTGTGGATTCCAGAGATGCAGAAGAAATGGCAGGAAGATTTCTGAGTTGAGAACCATCACCAATAAAGGAAGAACTAGAAACTTGATTTGCAAAGATTGTATTCACATTAAGTTGGATTGTGCTGACGGTACTAGCACGAAGAGCAGTAAAGTCTGCCCAACCAGTTCCATCGCCAAATTGTAATGTATCTACTTGGAGTGATGAAATATATCCTGTTGTGACTGTAAGAGTTGAGATATTTACACTGAGTGAGCGATAGGAAGTGAGAATGCCTGTAATTGAAGAGGTGAGTTGAGCAGAAGATATATATCGCGCTGTTCCTAGACCAACTGTTGTACTAATTAGAGAAGTAGACCAATCTTGGAGTATATTTTTCGAAAAATTAGATGTGTTACTTGTGAAGAGGGCTATAGTAGAGAGACCAGATGAAATATTTATATTGAGAGTATTTGCATAATAATTAGAAGTATTGCTTGTAAAAAGAGCCACTGTAGAAAGAGATGTTGACCAGTTTTGTAGGACATTTGAATTACAATTGGAAGTGTTGCTTGTGAAGAGTGCAACTGTTGAAAGAGCAGATGACCAGTTCTGAAGGAGATTACTTGTCCAATTAGAAGAATTACTTGTAAAGAGGGCTACTGTTGAAACCGCAGTTGAAA
>JACCDP011152728.1_pt1 | contig 20079 bp, 21 predicted proteins | sample 7445841 | NCBI WGS metagenome assembly JACCDP01 (sample SAMN15323441, study PRJNA562643) | freshwater metagenome | isolation source: river surface water | place: USA:Blue River Watershed | collected 2017-08-17
AAATTTTTAACAAAAAAGAATTATTGAATGAATGGAGCAGAATGATAATGAATAAAACATATTTTGATTGGAGATTTTGGAGATGGATAAGTGTTATAAAATGGCTAGAAGTATTTGAAATGAAAAACGCATAACAGATAATTATGAAAAATTTTATTATTCTTCTAAAATATTTATTTTTTCCTAACTACAATAAATTTAACATAATTAACAATGATAGAATTAATAAATATTATTTATATAATCTACTCTTAAATGAAAAAGATACTTTTTTTGATATAGGAGCCAATATTGGTAACGAGACCAGAATAGTATTAAATCTTAAAAAAAATATTCAAATATATTGTTTTGAACCAAATAAAAAAATTTTTAATATTTTAAAACGAAGATTTGTAAATTATAAAAATGTTATATGTGTTGATAAAATAGTCTCTAATATATCAAAAAAAATAAAATTTTTTTATGATCCGCTATCTCTGAGCTATTCCGCATCAGTTAGTAAAAAAAGTTATTTTTATAAATATATAGAATCAATAAATTTAATTGAATATATTATTAAAAATAAAATTGATAAAATAAAATTATTTAAAATAGATGCTGAGTATCATGATTATCAAATAATCTCTAATATAATTAAATATTGTAGAGAAAATAAATCCTTTATTATTTTTGAAAGTCAAAAAAGACCATTACTTAATAAAATTAATTTTTTTAAAAAAAACAACTATTTAATTTTTGATATTTCTAACAACATTCTTCTTAACAACAAAAAAGCTATTACCTATTACAAAGACTTAAATAAGTATGGACTTGATTATCTTGCCTTACATACAAAGTATAAAAAGTTATTTAATCAAAATTCTTTTATTATTAAACCGCATAAGAATATAAGAATAAATAAGGGTATTGAATAAAAGGATTGGGAAAATAAGAAAATTATAAACTTCTGAAACAAATATTGAAACGGAAACTACCAAAACGAAAAAGAGTATAGTTTTTTTGTACCCTATATTATCTAATAAAATATAATGTAAATGACTTCTATCGGGAGAAAAAGGATTTTTTTTTTTGCATAGTCTCAAAATAAAAACACGCAACATATCTACCCCAGGAATAAACAACCATAAAAAAATATTTTCAACAAAAATTTGATTATTTGAATTATTGTAAACAGCAATAATGGCGGTTGAAATTAAAAAAGATATTCCATAATTTCCTCCGTCACCTAAAAAAGCTTTATTTTTAATATTAAACAACAAAAATAAGATTAAAAAACAAAGCAAAGAAAATATTACCTGGCCGAAAAATTCTATATTAGAGTATTTAATAAGTAACAAAGACCAAATAATAGCAAAAAATAATGCCAGTCCATTTATTCCATCAATCATGTTAAAAGCATTTTGTAATAATAAGAAACATAAAATTGTGAAAAAAATACTACTCAAATAATTTAAAATATAATTTTTATTTAGCAAAAAAAAATTTAAATTTTTAATTAATATTTGATTGCCCTCCGGAATATATTTTGAATCTATACTAATAAAAAAAAATATAGCTAACGAACTTAAGATAAGCCTGGTTAATGGTTTAGTGTTAAAAACATCATTATAAATGCCAATTAAAATTATAAAAGATATTAAAATTAACCCAATAACTAAATATGTTATATAATTTTTAAAAATAATTAAATAAAGAATAAAGCATATCATTAAAAAAAAAATCAAAGCAATACCTCCTGCTAAAGGTATTGGTTTATTGTGTCTCTTTCTAACTTTGTCTGGAAAATCTAAAATTCTATATTTATTTGTAAGAAAAATTGATAAAGAAATACTTAATAAAGCATTCAAAAAAATAATGATACTCACTTCTTTTTAATATTTTGTTGAATAATTAAATTTTCTTTGAACAGTCTAAGTCTGCGATTTAATCGCACTAAAATCGAATTTTTGAAAATATCATAAAAATGAAGCAATAAAGTTGCTCTTATATCGGCTGGATTTATTGCTAAATTAGCATGTAAAGTATTGTAACCATAAAAAATGTAAATATTTCTTGGTTTTATTTTTACTATTTTCCCATTAAATATTTTTAAAAAAAATGGCTTTTTTAAAAAAAATCTTAAAATAAAATTCTGAAAAAATATTTTCTGGAATATATTAATAATTAGAGAAGAATTAATCTTTCTAAAATTTGGATAAATAACTAAATCTCCGTTTTGTGAATTTTCTCTTTCAGGGATAAAAATTGGAACTAAGATAGTAAATAAATGAGCATCAAAATGAAAATTTCCAGATTCTTTTTTATTTCTTGGTCCTGTAATTACTCTTAAGGCTTTATAAAATTTATTATCTCTAAAATCTTTAACATTATCTATTTCGCAAATTTCAAAAATTAATTTATAAAACTTACTTATAAAATCTTCATTATTGACTAAGGTATTATTTAAAAAACTATTAGGTAAAAAAAAATAATTAAAATTATTTTTTTTTAATTCAATATCTACTAACTCTCTTAGTTTACTAAGTTCGTTATCAGTAATAAAATTTTTTACTTCGGCATACCCATTAAATTTTAACTCACTTAATAATTTTTTAATTTCTAACATTTAAATATAAAACTTTAATAGTTTTTTATGTTTTCTTATACCATTAAAAAACCATCGTAATAAATAATAAATGCTTAAAAAAAAACCAATTTTTTCAAAATTATAAAATACTAAAAATTGGTAATAAGCAGTACGAAACTTGTTATATGATAAAGAATTTTTCTTTAATCTTCTTGCGGCTAAAGATTGATTTTGACCGTAAGCAAAATTAGTTTTTTTAATTAACTCTAAACAAAATACGTATTCTTGTCTTATTTTTATATTAGGCATTAATATATTCCCAAGTGCTTTTTTTTTGATAAATCTAGTTAAGCAAGAAATAGGATTTGTTTTTAATAAATATTTATAATCTACCATTTTAGGAACTTCAAATTGTCCTAATTTTTCTCCACTTTCATTAATCCAGTCAAATGACGAAAAAACAAAATCGTAATTATTTTTTAAAGAAAAATTTAGACTTTCCAGTAAAAAATTTTCATACCAAAAATCATCTGAGTCTAAAAATGTCAAATACTCTCCCTTAGATTTTATGATACCTAAGTTTCTTGAAAATCCAGCTCCTTCTTTTTTTTTATTTTTTATAACAATTATCCTTGAATCTTTTTGAGAAAAACTCTCAATAATATTAAAAGAGTTATCAGTTGAACAATCGTCTATTATAAAATATTCAAAATCTGTAAATGATTGAGAGATTACAGATTTTATTGACTGCTCAATGTATTTTTCATTATTATAATTTGCTGTAACTATAGAAATTTTAGGCATTTACTAAATTTTTTTTAATGAATTAATTAATCCTAAATAAATCCAGAGAAAAGTACCATTCCAATTTGATAATAGTCCACCTGTAGGAACTAATGGAAAAATAAATAGCGATAACTGTATAAAACAACCAACTATTAAAAAAATTTCTAGCTTATGTGTGTTAAAATGATTTTTAAAAAAAAAGATTTCCATTGAAAAAAACTTAATAATTTTAAATAGAGTAGTGAAAATAATAATTAAAAATAGAAACAACCCTATCAACCCATGCTCTACTAATAATTGAAGATAGGTATTGTGCGGATGCGTATTACATGCGGATGTTTTATTTTTAGAATCTAAATCACTATAAATTTTGGGATCATCAAAACATTTTCTATAACCTCTTATTCCTTTGCCAAAAAAAATGTCTTGCTTGAACATCTTAATAGATAATTGAAATTTAGCTCCATAAGTTCCGTCAATAAAAAACCGCTTATCATCTTCAATTTTAAAAAAATTATTTTTATAATTATAGTCTTTTATTTGAAGCTGATTTAATGTTTCTTCAAATTTGAATATAAATTTATTATTAAAATTAACTAAAATAAAAAATGCAATTATAATTAAAGGAATTGAAATCAATATAAAATATTTTTTTAAATAAAAAATTGAAAAAAATAAGACTCCTAAAAGACCAAGAAAAAAAACTGTTCTTTCTCCAGTTAAATATAAAAAATAAATAAAAAATGCAATTAATAAATAACAAAAAAATAATTTATATTTTGAATTATTAAAAAATAGAAATAAACATAAAAAGATAAAAAAAAATTTCTGTACATAGCTTCCTGGAATCAATTCATCTTTGAATGGACCGGTAAGTCTCCAATCAACTTTACTTTTATATCCAAGTAAATCTGCACCATAAAAATACTGAATAACAGAATCTAACATTACAAATACTACGCATGTTGCAATGCTAAAAAAAAATATTTTTAATAATTTTCGCTCTTGAAGCAAATAAGCGAGCACAATTGATAAAATTAAGAACTTTATATCTAATATACTTAGAAATATAATATTTACATCATTATTTTTTATTACTGTACCAATAACGCTTGATAGAAAAAAAAATAAACAAGAGAATAGGAATTTTTTATCAATAAATCTAATAATATCTTTAAACTTTATAACAAAATAAAAAACAAATATTATGTAAAAAAAAGATAACGCAGCTTGTTTTAAAAAAGCAAATGGAAAAAAAAAAATAAGTAGTGATTTTAAAGTACCGCTATAAGACCTGATCATAATACAATTTTATTTTAAATAATTTACGATAGTTTTAAAGACTGCATCAACTTCATTATTTTTAATTATATTAAAAGCACTGATGTTAATTATTTTAATATTTTTAGTGTAGGGAAAATTAAATATATTGTATTTATTGTAAGTTTTGGGAATAATTAAAAAAAGCATTGTACCAAATGTTGATGCAATATGCATAAAGCCATTATCGTTGCCAATTAAATATTTACATTCGGAAATCTCTCTGGCTGTATCTTGTATTGAAGATGAAAAAACTATTTTAATATTATGACTTTCAATTTTTCTGAAATATTTTAACAAGTGTTTATCTTTTATAGACAAAAAAATTTTAATTTTGATATTTTTAAGTTTTGATAATCTTATTATTAAAAATTTATAATTGCTCACATTCCAACGACGAGGTGAAGACTTTATTCCTCCACCAACGGTAAATCCTATTAGATTATTTTTTAATTTTTTATTTTTTTCTTTTAAGAAAAATGTAGGCTTTAAATTGTTAATTAATTTAGATTTTTTAATTAACAATTTAACAATCTTTAAATTGTTATGTAAAAAATGTTTATGAAAATTTCTTTTAGATTGATATTTATAAAAAGGGATTTTTAATTTTGTATATTCTCCAATAATTGTATCTGCATTAATAATCTTAGAAAATAGAGACAATTTTAAAGGACTTGGACCAGTCGTCACAAGTGAATATTGATACTTCCTATTTCTTAAGTGAAAAGCAATTTTTAGAGATTTAAGATACGAACTATCGGCTATATAAAAATTTTTAATATCATTACAATGTCGAATAGGCTCTATTGCGTGACGTTCAAATGAAAAAATATCAATTTGAAAAGATGGAAAATGCTTCCTAATAACTTTTATGAATGGGGTAAAAAGTATAAAATCTCCTAGTCCAAAAGTATGTATAATTAATATTTTTTTCATTTCCTAAACATAATACGTAAATCTTTTTCAAGGGAATTATTAGGAAAATCTAAATTTTTTACGGGATATTTTTTCGAAGATTTTATTTTCTTAAAAATATTTTCTTTTTTAAAATTTAAAAAAGTAAACTCCAGAACATCTGGTTCGCCCATTTTATTGACTTTTCCATAGTTATTCCCATGAATATGCGTTAGGCTTAAAAAATTTAAACTATTTATAAATCTTTCTATAATTTTTTTTTTAAAGCAAACATTATGAAATTCAATAACTAAAGAGTAAATTCTATGTTCATATTTTATTATTTCTTTTAAAATTAAAAATTCATCTCCTTCAATATCTATTTTAAAAAAAATATTATTTTCTTTTGTTGAACTTAAAATTTCACTAAAAAGAACTTCACTTTTTATTTTTTTTTTTTTATTAACAATTTTTTTTTTTATATGTAAATTTTTTTTAGAGCTAAAAAAAAATAAATAATCGAAAAAAATAAAAAAATTCTTTAGTTTTAATATATTTAACTGGAAGAAGAACTGTTTGAAAGTAATACAAAAAAATTTGATCCAAAAAATATAATTTACGCTATGATCATAACAAATAATTCTAGCATTATTAAACATTCTAAAATTTTTCTCGAAACGAAATTCACTTCCAAGTCCAAAACTAATTAACATGTCAGCGTTAATAATTGCAGATTTATTAACTACATATCCGCCATCCTCATTTGGACCTAATCTTATTAAGTTGTTTGTTTTGTAGGGTTTGAAAATTTCAGAAAACATAATTTAATTTATTATATTTTTTATTATATTTTAACTTATAAAGTATATATATCGTAATAAAATAAATTTATGATGAACTATAAAATTAAAAATTCTCTAAGCTTGCAGATAAAATACTGCTTTATAAATTTTTTTTTTATACTCAAGTTAAGCTATTTTGATATTATTTTAAGATACAGAAGGACAGTTCTTGGTCCTTTGTGGAATATACTATCAACAACAGCTATCACCTTATTAATTGGGGGATTTTGGTCTATTATTTTTAATGATCTAAATTTTGAATATTTTTTACAAGTTTATGTAGGTTTTATTATTTGGAATCTAATACAAAACATGACTATTGGTTCGGCTACTCTTTTAACACAGGAGCATAACGAATTAATTAGAAACACTAACACACCTATCGGTGCCTTGGTACTCAGACATACTTTAAGATCAATGATTACAATGTCTTATTTTTTTCCCATAATATTATTTTTATTAATTTTAAGAGGAAAAACTCAATTAATTAATATTCCATTAATAGTATTTGCTTTAATAATGATATTTATAATTTTTTTTCTTCTAAGCTCTATTATTTCTATTTTATGCAGCAGGTATCGTGACTTGGTTGAGATATTAAGCCTTATAATAGGATCATCTTTACTAATTACTCCTGTTATCTGGGACTCAAAAATGCTGGTAAGTTATCAAAAATTTATTTACCTAAACCCATTTGCAATAATTATTGACTCATTAAGAAAGCCCTTGCTTGGTCAAGATATAAATTTTATTCTATATTTATATTTGCTAGGAATAACTTTAGTTTTATATGTCATATTAAATTTTATTTTTAAAAAAAAAGGAAATTTAATAGTTTTCTGGAGTAACTAATGTCTATAGAATTAAAAAATGTTTCTTTAGAATATCCTCTATTCAATGAAAAACGGAGAGATTTTAGGTCAAAAATTATATCTTTAATTAGCAAGAAAGAGATAAAGGATACAAAATTTTTAGCTATTAACAATATAACTTTAAAAATTAATGATGGTTACATCTTGGGTGTGAATGGGGATAATGGCTCTGGAAAAACAACTTTTTTAAAATTAATTTCTGGAATTTTTAGACCTTCTATTGGAGAAATAAGCATTTCTAATAATGTAAACTCATTAATAGATATAAAAATGGGTTTAAAACCTGATGCTACGGGATATGAAAATATATTTCTAAATTATTACTTATTTGGAAAATCTTTAATAAATATTGAAAGAAAAATTAAATGGATAAAAAAGTTCTCAGAACTAAAAAGTAATTTATACAGAACAACTAAAACATACTCGAGTGGAATGCTAAGCCGATTAGCGCTATCCATAGCTTTGAGTTCTAACCCAAAAATTTTGATACTCGATGAATTCATATCAACAATTGATCAAATTTTTTTAAAAAAAATTAAAAAACAATTCGAACTTTTAAAAAAAGAAAAAAAAATTATTGTAATTGCTTCTCACAATAAAAGTTTTTTAACTTCTATTTGCGATAAAATAATAACATTCAGAAATGGAAAAATTCTTAACCAGAAAAATTAGCTTCTATTACCTCGCACAATGTTTGCCAGAATATTATATGCACCTCCTGGACTCTTGAAGGAATATCAGAGGGCACTAAATAAAAATTATTACAAAATTTTTTTGCTGGAAGGCCTTTATTTCCTAAAATGCCAATCGTTTTAATATTTTTTTGCTGACAATACTTAAGCGCATGTATTATATTTTCGCTTTTTCGACTAGTAGAAATAGCAATTGCAACATCCTGTTTTTTAGCCAAAGCCTCTAGTTGTCTTGAAAAAATTTTTTTAAATGAATAATCATTACCTACTGCAGTTATAATTGAGCTATCGGTAGTTAATGCCAAGGCAGGTATCGCTTTTCTTTTCTTTTTTAATTTTACAACTAGTTCTGCAGCAAAATGTTGGGAATCTGCAGCGCTTCCTCCATTTCCAAAAATAATAATTTTTCCTTTATTTTTTAACACACCCTTAATTATCATTGAAAATTCTTTAATTTTTAAAACAAAATCTTTCTCCGTCTTTCTCATTAGGCTAAAATGTTGAGTAATGTTATTTTTTGCAATTACGATAGAATTTGTCATGCGTACTAATAATTGTTTATAAATTTACTTGTAGAATTAGAAAAAAAATTAATTAATTCTTTAATTCCATCATCTAATGTTATTTTTGTTCTAAAACCTGCTTTTTCGATTTTTTTATTTGAAACATAGTAATCTCTTCTATCAATATCTTTTAAACCTTTAATTTTTTTTATTTTTAATTTTGGAATATATTTTTTAATCTTTATAGCTAAATCTATTTTTGTTAAATTAGCATCAGATAAACCTAAATTAAAAATATTTCCTTTCATCTTATTAAAGTTTTTTATTATATAATAAAAAGCATTCGCAACATCTCTTACGTGAATATAGTTTCTTCTAAAATTACCCTCAAATATATTTAATCTCTTGTTATAAACAGAATTCATAACAAAATTATTAACCAATAAATCACTTCGCATTCTATAAGAAACTCCAAAAACTGTTGCCAATCTTAAACAAACTGAATTATCAAATTTAATAACCTCAGATTCAGCTGCACATTTGGTCGTGCCATATAAAGAAATTGGAGATAAAGGAGTTTCTTCCGTGCAAAAAATATTTTTTTTAGTTATTCCATATCCAGAATTCGTGTTTGGATAAATAATCTTTTGATTCTTTCTCAAAATAGACAAAAGATATCTTATACTACTATAGTTGACCATTTTTGACAATTTAGGATGTCTATCGCATAGAGGGGCCCCCACATAAGCGGCTAATGGAACAATTATATCATTTTTTTTTACTAATAGTTTTAATTTTTCAAAATTTAAAATATTCATTTTAATAAAAATAAAATTTTTTTTGATTAACAAATGAGGCAGGGGTTCTTGTGAGTGCAATAAATTATCAACAACGGTAACTAAATAGCCTTTCTCAACTAAAAGAGTAGATAAGACTGAACCAATATAACCAGCTCCACCTGTAATCAAAATTTTTTTCATAAGAAGATATTATTTATTTTCAGTTTTTTTGTAAATTATTGTAGTTCCCGTGTCTTCAAAATTAAAGTTAACATTTGTTAATTTTTTAAAAGATTTAATTAATCTAATTTTTTCATTAATATTTTTAGAAAAGAATAATATAAATCCTCCACCCCCAGCACCTAAAATTTTTCCTGCATTAGCTCCATTTTTTATTGCAAAGTCATATATATTATCTACGTATTCATTTGAAACATTTGGTGAAAGTTTTTTTTTAATTTTCCAAGTTTCATTTAGTAGAAATGAAAAATCATCTACAAACTTCAAGTTATTTCCAAATTCAAGAACTTTTAAGGCTTCAGTACTAATCTGGTATAAATTTTTATAATAATCTATTTTTTTATTTATTGTTTTAAATTTTTCTTTCTCAATTTCATTAGCATCTCTTGGAACACCGGTAAAAAATATTGATAAATTATCTTTTAAAAAGTCAAGTTTTGTTTTGTTTATTTTAATTTTTCTTAAGGAAATTTTATTTGCTTTAAAATTTATAACATTAAAACCACCAACAGAACAGGCGATCTGATCTTGACTTCCTATATTTTCTTTTAAAATTTTTTGTTCTATTTCTATTGCTTTGAGTGCCATTTCTTTTTTTGATAAAATTTTATTATAATGATTTAAAATTGTATTTATAAGAGACACTGTAAAAGCAGAACTTGAACCTAATCCTGATCTTGCTGGCAAATCGGCACTGTGTAACAATTCTAAGGATTCATCACTAATATGATATTTTGATAAAACTGCTCTAATACTTGGATGCTTAATTTTATCAATACTCTTAGCTAACTCATTTTTGAAATATCTTAGTCGATATTTAAAATTATGTATTGGAGGTAAATTTCTAATTAATACATAGCAATACTTGTCTATGGTGGTACTAATCACTTGTCCATTATATTTATTGAACCAACTAGGAAAATCAGTCCCGCCACCAAAAAAAGAAATTCTGAAGGGTGTTCTGCATATAATATTTTTCTGTATTATAGATTTTAACATTTATAATCTTTTTATAGCTTTACGTCTTAATTGAAAGTCTTTTCCCAAAAAATATTTGGATTCGTAAAATAATTAAGATATTTTTTTTTAAATTTTATAATTTTTCTATTTATTTCCTTTATTCTGCTACTGATTAATTTTATTCTTGAATAAAAATTTTTATAATCATGAAAATTATAGAGTAATATTTGTAGTTTATATTTCTTTAATAATTTCCCGAGAAGCATATCTTTGTGAACTATTGGTATTTTATTCATCAATATACAATCGGTAAAAATCCCAGATAAACTGGTTCTGTACATTTTATGAGTATAAGGTAATAATATAAAATTAGATTTTTTTAATAATCTTAAATAATTTTTATAAGATAATTTTTTTTTAAAAAAGAAAATATTTTTTCTAGAAGTAATTTGATTCTTTATATCTGAATTTAAAAAAAAAAAATAATCTTTCATTATTTCATAATTTAAAATTTTTTTTACATTTTCAAATCCTTTTTCTTTGCGATAACTTCCGGGTAAAAAAATATTTTTTCCGGTATTACTAATTGTGAAACTCTTAAAAAGTGAATGCAAAGGTTGATTAATTACATGTCCATTAATAAAGTTAGATTTTTTTTTTAAAAAACTATTGTATTCTATAATTTTAAAATTGTTATTTAATTTACTAATTAAATAATAAGAAAATTTCTGAATAAAATTCAAAAGAAAATTAAAACTGAAATTTTCATGCAATATTCTAATTTTAAAATTTTTTGTTAAAATAAATAATATAAATAATACATCAAAGGGTTTGCAACCATCCATTAAAATAACAATTTCTTTATTATTAAGTTTATTTATAATTTTATAAAGAATTAATATATTTCGAATTGACGAATATCCAAAACAAACTATTTTAAAAATTTTAATAAAAAAATTGTTATTCAGTGAGTTATAATTAATCCCTTTTTTTAATTGAAAAAATTTATGATTGCTTATCTTCCCGCTAAAATTCTCTGGTGCCACAAGATAAATTTTATCTCTTATAAGTTTGGGAATAGTGAAAAATAAAAATTTGTTATGGCTATAGGAGTTATTTGAGTAAGGTGAAAAATAAATGTTAATTTTTTCTTTTTCTATATGGAACATATTTTTTTCGCAAAAAATTTATAAAAATAAAACATAAATTTAGTTTTTTTGGTATTAAAAAACATCTAAAATTAATTATAATTCAAATAGTGATTAAAAATTAAGAAGTAAATCTTAGTAAATTTTTTAAAATATTTGGTCAATTACTCTTTTTTTATTACTTAAAATATTTTAACTTTTGATTTATTTATCTCTATTACTTAGAATAATATTTTTATTTTTTGGCCATTTTATATTAATCATCTTACTATTCCATTTTAAACTAATTTGTTTATTTACATCATAATATTTACCTGGATAACTTAATTTATAATGTAGCACACAATATTTGCTAAGACATAAAAAACCATTTAAAAAATTAGGAGGAACTAATATTTGTCTGTTATGCTTATGACTGAGATAAAAACTAGAATATTTTAAAAATTGTTTAGACTTTTTGTTATAGTTTACAACAACGAAGAAAATTTTTCCAAAAACACAACTAATTAATTTCCAGGTTTTTTTATCTCCATGAAGTCCTCTAAGGACATTTTTTTTTGACACTGAAAATTTATCATGATTAAATTTTAGTGTTAGTTTTTTATTTTTTTTCCATGAAGTCCATAAGTATCCTCTTTTATCTTTAAAAAGCGTTCTATCAATTATTTTTATATTCTCAATAATTTTCATTACTTCAGCTTATTTAATATTGAACAAATTTTTTTGATTTTATTTATTTTTAAATTTGGATAATTTCCTATGTAGTAACCATAAAAATGAATATGCTCTACATTTTTAAATTTTTTGATATTAATTGTTTTGGTGTAATTCTTAAGATAAGGTTGTCTAAGCTGATTGCCGCCTCCTGCATTACCTCTTCTATATTCTATTTTGCTTAATTTCATTAAATTCTCTAACTTATTTCTTAAATAAAATGATTTGTTTTTCAAAATTACGGGGAATGCATAGTTGCAACTTCCTCTAATATCAAAATCTTTATAGTAAATATTAGGATTTAAATATTTTAAAAATATCTCAAAATTTTTTCTTCTCATGTTATTATTAATGTCTAATCTCTTTAATTGGTTTCTACCTAAAATTGCTGAAATCTCATTATTTCTCATATTAAAGCCTGGATATAAAAAAATAAATTTTGGTGATAAATATTTATATTTTTTTTGATATGCTGTTTCTAATTTCCTATTCCCTAATTCTCTTGCCATTCCATGGGATCTTAAAGTTTTGACAATTTCATAAATTTTTTGATTATTAGTACAAATCATTCCTCCTTCGATTGTAGACATGTGATGAGCATAATAATAAGAAAAATTTGAAATTAATCCAAAACTTCCGAGTTTTTTATTATTAAATTTTGCACCATGTGACTCGCAAACATCCTCTATTAAAATAATCCTTTTCTTTTTAAGGATATTTAAAATATTATTAGTCAGACCATTGAAACCTTGGGCGTGCGTAATAAATACTGCTAATGTTTTATTGGAAATTTTCTTTAATATTTCATTTTCAGACATTGATAAATTTTTTAAGTCTATATCCACAAAAACAGGTTTAAAGCCATTATTTATGACTGAAACAATGTCGGAAACCCATGTTAAGGTTGGCACAATAATCTCCCAATTATTTCCGTGAAGTATTTTTAAAACGAGCATGGTTAAATAATTTGCTGAGGAACCTGAATTCACAAAAACACTATATTTAACTCCAAGCCACTTAGACCATTCTTCTTCAAATTTAATTACATTTTTAGACTGTGTAAGAATAATTTTTTTTTTTTTTAAAAAATTTGATACTTTCAACATATCGTCTTTGTTAAAATTATTTGACATTAATGGATGGTAAAAATTCATAAATTTTAATTACTTATTGTTATAATTATTATACATTATATATAATAAAAAAATATGAATAATTTACATTTGCTAAAAAATAGAGAAGCACATTATAATCCAACTTTTGAATCTCTAAAAAAAAACAAAATTAGCTTTAAAAAAAATCTACTACTTTACGAAATAGCAATTAAAAAAAAAGATCTCAATCAATTGAAAATAAAAGTTAAAGAATATATTAGAGCATCAATAGCTAGTTATTATAAAATTAAAATAAAAAATAGAGACATATCTTTAATAACTAAAGAAAAGTTGATATTAGGTCTTCCTAACATCACCCCAAATGGAGTTGTAATTCCCAAAAAAGAGAATATTAAATCTTTCTTAAATATTCAGAATTTTGTTTTCAAAATATGTAATAAATATTTTATTAACAAAAGCGCAAAGAAAATAGAAATTTGTGAAGTAAGATTAATGCGTTCAAATAAACATAATTATGATAATACAAGATTCTATTCATCTTCTAAAATTCATTCTGACACATGGTCAGGAAATCCTTGTGATGCAAAAGTAGCTATGTATATTGATGGTGATAGATTAAATACAATTGAGTTCTTCAAACCAAAAAAAATGGATAAAGATTTTTTCAATAAAAAAAATAATTATGATAGTGCAATTAAAAAATACGGTTTTAAAAAAATTAAGAAGCTTGATGTATCAAAATTAACTATTTTTGATCAGGCATGCTTACACAGAACAGTAAATAAAAATAGAGATTTAAGATTATCTTTAGACTTTGGCATCACTTTAATCAACAATAAGCAAAAAAAAAAAATTACAGATAGATATAAAAGAAGATTTATAGAAAGAAATAAAAAAATTAACTTAAATCAACTTATTAGAATCTTAAAGCCAAAAAGTATTCACGAAAATTATTTATAATTAAATATTGCTTTTTCTATTTTTTTGTAACTAAGACCAAATTTTTCATGAAGATGATCTCTTCCTCCGTTTTCAAAAAAATAATTACTATCTAGGCCAATTCTAGTAATTTTAATTTTAATATTATTATCATTTAACATTTCTAATACTAAAGAGCCAATCCCGCCATCTACCCACTGCTCCTCAATAATAATTATTTCTTTAAATTTTTTCAAAATTTTAATAATTTCTTTAGGAAAGGGCTTAATTCTAAATAAATCAATTAATGCAAAATTATTTTTTTTCTTCTTTAAGATTTTAATTGCTTTATGCAAAAGATAACCAGATGATATTATACATTTATCTTTGCCGTTCCTTAGTAAAGAGAACCCTCTTATTAAATTAAAATTACTTTTATTATAAATCTCAGGCAGAACATCTCTATCTAGTCTTATAAATCTAAATTTTGGTTTTTCCGCACAATGAGAGGCCATAATTTTTGCTGAATAAGCATCAGCCGGTGTAATTATTTCTATATTTGGAAATGGTCTCATTGTTGCAATATCTTCGGTAGTATAATGCGTAGGTCCAGCATCTGCATAACCCAATCCAACACCTATTCCTACTAAAGTTACTTTTTGATTCATTGCTGAAATAGAACATTTAATTTGTTCATAGCACCTAGATGTGATGAAAGGTGCCATCGCATAACAAATTACATTTTTATTCATAACGCTCATTCCTGATGCTACGGTAATCATATTTTGCTCTGAGATTCCTGCATGAATAAATTGAGACGGAAGATCTTTTCTGAATCGATCTAAAGAAGGGGCTCCCATATCTGGAGTCATAAAATAAATATCTTTGTTTTTTTTTGCATAGTTATAAATTTCGTCAATAAAAACATCTCTCATAAAAGGATTTTTTTTATTGACTGAAAAATCTAAATAATTTCTACTCATAAATACTATTATTATTTTCTAAATCTTTTCTTGCTATTTCTATTTCTGATTCATTAGGCATTGTGTTGTGCCATCTTGTAATATTTTCCATGTATGAGACTCCTTTGCCTTTTATAGTGTTTGCAATAATTATTGATGGTTTTCCATTTTTTTGATTTTTAATTTTTTTTAAGACAGGGATAATAGATCCATATTTATGACCATCCACCACTTCAGTATTCCAGCCAAAACTTTCCCATTTTTCTTTTAGTGGCTCAAGTCTTAAACAATCTTCTGAATCACCCAAAATAATTTGTCTATTCCTATCAACTATAAAAACTACATTGTCTAATTCATAATGAGATGCAAACAAAGCCGTTTCCCATAAGGATCCTTCATAATGCTCTCCGTCACTTAGAACGCAAAATGAATAAAAATCTTTCTTATCTCTTTTTGCTGATAGGGCAAAACCACAGCTAATTCCAGGTGCTTGAGCAAGTGATCCTGACGTACTGTCAATCCCAGGAATACTCATGTCGCCATAAATTCTTAATATTCCTTCTGGGGTTCCATATCTTTTTAATTCTTTAGTGGAAAAATATTTTAAATTCGCTAGTATGGGATAGAGACCCATTGCGGAATGACCTTTGCTAATGATTAACCTGTCTCGATCTATAAAATTAGGTTTTCCAATCTTATAATTTAGAATTCCTCCATAAAAAAGTGAAATCAAAATTTCGCATTGCGATAAAGCAGAAGCGATATGCCCCTGGTTAACTCTTATGACCATCTCAAATATTTCTTTTCTTAACCAAGACGATTTTAAAATTAGTTTTTTTAAATCCATTATTTAGCTTAAATAATTAATAATTATTGTATAATAATAATCTATCATTTAAACAATAGTATACATTATGTCTCAAATTGATGTTCTTTTTGTTGTTCCATCGTCATCTCAAAAAGCTTATCAAGCGCTAAAAAGTTATTATGCAGCAATCGAACCTCCTACCTGGGCACTGCTACTTGCTAACTCAATTAGAAAAGTAAATTTCAAACCTCAAATATTAGATTGCGAAGCGGAAGGAATTGATAATGAATTTTCAATAAAAAGAATAAAAGATCTTAATCCACGTCTGTGTTGCTTTGTTTTATATGGTCAAAATCCAAATTCAGGCACTACATCAATGATAGGCGCTGTTGAACTTGCAAAAAAAATAAAGGAAGAAATACCTAAAGCTAAAATTTGTTTTGTAGGATCTCATGCTAGTGCTTTACCCAATGAAGTTTTATCTTATGATTTCGTAGATTTTGTATTAATTAATGAAGGCGTTTATGCCTTAAGAGATTTATTAAAAACTGACTTAGTAAACGATTTATCAAAATGTAAAGGAATTGGTTATAAATCAGAAGGAAAAAATATTTTTACGAGCCCAGGAGACATTGTTTCTAATGAAAATATGGACAAAGATCTGCCGGGGTATGCTTGGGATTTATTACCTAAAAAAAATAAACCTCTCGATTTATACAGGTCACACTTTTGGCATTCTTATTTTTCTGATGAAGACAGAACTCCATTTGCTTCTATATACTCTTCTCTTGGATGTAGTTTTGCTTGTAACTTTTGCATGATTAATATTTTAAATAGAAATAAATTAGATGATAATTTAGACGCTTCTGATTTTAAAGGCATGAGATTTTGGTCTCCTGAATTCTTTTTAAATGAATTAGAAAAACTTTATCAATTTGGTGTTAAAACTCTAAGATTATCAGATGAAATGTTCTTCTTAAATAAAAAATATTACGAACCCATACTTAATGGAATAATCGAAAGAAAATATAATTTTAATATGTGGGCATACGCAAGAGTCGATACGGTTAGACAAGATAAATTAGAATTATTTAAAAAGGCCGGGATTAACTGGTTATGTCTCGGAATTGAAGCTGGAAATCAAAATGTCAGAATGGATATAGAGAAAGGAAGATTTAAAGAAACTAATATTAGAGAGATAGTAAAAATGATTAAAGATGCTGGCATCAATGTTCTTGGAAATTATATTTTTGGTTTCCCTGAAGATAATTTTGATACTATGCAGCAAACTTTAGATCTGGCCCTAGAATTAAATTGTGAACATGCAAATTTTTATGCATGCCAAGCACTTCCTGGTTCTCCATTATACAAAACTGCGATTAAAAATAATTGGGATATGCCAACAAAATATGAAGAATATGCATTTTTATCTTATGACTGCAAGCCACTGCCTACTAAATATATTACAAATAAAGAAGTTCTTCAATTCAGAGATAATGCTTGGCATAAATATTTTTCAAACCCATCTTATCTAAATTTAATAGAAAAAAAATTTGGGGTTAAAAATAGAAAAAATATTGAAGAACTATCTAAAATTAAACTAAAAAGAAAATTACTAGAGGATTAATATTTATTCATCTTATAAAAACTCACTAGTAATAGCCATTCTTTGTATTCTTCAAAATATTTTTTAATAAAATATAAAGATTTAATATCTCGTTTATTTTTTTCTATTGTCGAAATATTTTGATAATGTCTAATTACTGAATTAATTTTTTTTCTTTTTAAAATCTTTAATTTTTTTTCAGTAATATTTATGGCTTTAGTACAAAGTTTCAAATAATTTTCAAATCTATTAAATTTTTTGCTAAGCGTAATTCTGTCAAGAATATCTACAAAAATATCTGTCGCTATATTATGTGTTTTTTCTAAATCATAATCATTCCAATAATCATGCTTGTTTCTTATCTGCGTTAAATGAGGTCTGCCATAAGAGATTACTTCATTAAAAATTGAAGATACTTTTGACAATAAATAACTTGTCCAAATATCAGAATTTCTACCACCGGATAGGGGTTTAAAATATAAGGCAATATATTCCTTAGATATGCATAAATTTTGATCATTCATTGGGAAAAAATTATTTTTATTAATTATAAAATAATTTTTCTCTTTAACTGATTTTGTATAAATATTTGAAAATAATCTTGAAACAGCATCAATATCAGGATCTCCAAGTATAAACCCGCAATTAGCAACAACCCTAGTTTTTTTTATAATTTTTCTTCTATATAAAAAACTATCTTCATTTCTATACTTCCAAGGAAATCCTCTTGGATAAAGGGGTATACCATTTTTTTCCACAAAAGATTTATAAATATTTGGCCATCTATTTTTGCTATCAATGGCAAAACCAGAATAATACTGCCCGACAATTTTAAAATCATCTATAAAATTTATTTTTGAAGAACAGTAATTATCATCATCAATATAAATTACTTTATCAGGCAAATCGTCAAATAAAAAAATTGAACCTAACAATTTTCTAACAGCATCATTATATGGAAAAATCTTATATAATTTCGGGTATTTTTTTTTAAAAAAATTATCTTGAAATTTTATATCAAAATAATTTATATCAATTTCTGTTTTTTTTTTTAAATTTTTACAAAATATTTTAGCTTCGGCTGGTGTTTTTTGGTCCCCTATAACTATTATAGATATTTTATTAGTCTTTAAACTCTTATAATTTTTTATGCTACTACATATTCCATTTAAAAAAAAGGGAACATTAATTGTGGTTGTTATGATTGCTACTCTTTTTTTTAAAAACATATATTTTATTTAAAATCAAACAAAAAACAAACAAGTGGTTAAGCAGTTGATTTTTTTTATTTTAGCCATTTAAAAATTCCCAAACTATTAAATTAAGTGCTTCATTATCTTCTGATCCAAAATATAATCTTTGGATACAAATTATTTTAATAATTTTCTTCTTCTCTAAATATTTTAAATGTTTAATATATCCGGTAAGATAACCCTTTTTTTTATGAAATTTCAACATACTAGAATCATATAAATTTTTTTTATAAAAAAAGTCTTCAGGTTCTAAATTTACAATAACACTTGGTTTAAATTTTTTTAAGTATAATAAAAAATTTTTAAATTTTGTTCCTACTTGTTCTAAAGCGGTTACAGTGAGAACACCTGAATTTTGAGGAATTTTTATTAACAAGTTAGGTTTAAAAAAATCAAATTTTTTAAATTTAATATCAAATTTGTATACATTATTAATCTCTTTAATAATTCTTGAAGAATAAAACGATCGATCAAGAGCAACTACATTTTTTTGAGGAAATTTTTTTTTTAAAAGTATGGAGTTTTTACCCGTACCGCAGCCAAAATCAAAAATTGTTTTACAATCTCTAAAATAAAAAAATATTTTTTTCAAAAAAATTGTTGATAATTTATCAAAAATAAATCTGTCTTTAAAAATAACAAATTCATTAAAGAGTCTAATAACTCCTGGAGTTGGTTGATAAATCGGAAATAAAGAAGATAATTTATGAGAAATCTTATATTTTAAGTAGACTTCTTTCCAACCTTTGTCCCAAATTTTTTTTCTTTTTAAATTAGTGACTTTAGTAATTTTTTTTTTTTTTACATTATTTAAAATTTTTTTAATTCTTTCTTTTTTCTGTTTATTATTTTCAATATAGAAATTTTTAATTCGATGAGAGCTTAGCCAACTGCAAATATTTTTTTTTGTTGGATTTTTTAAAATACCGTAATTTTTTCTTAAAAAATTCATTTTAAAATATTGTTAAATTCCTACATTGTTATTTGTATCAAAAAATTTTTTCAGTGCATAAATCAAGCCAATTGAGCTATTAGTAACGGTAAGCTTAACGTGTTACCACGCTTCCACACCCGTCCTATCAACGTCGTAGTCTACGACGG
>JACCDP011545375.1_pt1 | contig 20073 bp, 18 predicted proteins | sample 7445841 | NCBI WGS metagenome assembly JACCDP01 (sample SAMN15323441, study PRJNA562643) | freshwater metagenome | isolation source: river surface water | place: USA:Blue River Watershed | collected 2017-08-17
GTATTATGGATTATAGAATATGTGCAACTCTATATCGCCAATCATTTGATTTGTGTTTTGTCGCCTGCCCCTAACAATCGCGTAAAAAGTAATTTCGATAAAACAGTAAGGGAATATGATAAAACAAACTCGGATTATTTCAATAACACCGAGATTATTAAGCTTCCTGATTACAAAAGGTATAAGGCAATGAACCACCATTGGAGCATGTACCATAGCGAAGCATTATCGAATATTCTGCCATTATTAAGAAACCTTGCTGCAAAAAAATTCAACCGTATAGATAATTTTTATCTACCTGCCATTGTAAAACAAATTTACTTTAAATCGAAGGGGAAAGATGCGCAATTGTATGTATTAATTATGCCGTTGATAGCGTTATTAAAGTCGATAGATCCGAAACTCAAAAGAGAATTATATACCTCAGTTGAAGCATTTAATAATGAACAAAAAGAGATATGTTTTCATAGTTATTCTGAATACTGTTCAAAAACAATAAATAACTTTATCAAAACAACCCATCCTATTGGTTCCATAAAAATAAAGGAAAGGCAGCAAAACAAATGACAAATACCATTAAAAACGAAATAAAGTGAATACTCAATCCCTGAGGCAACGAACTGAAAACCCATCTGCTTCATCGCTGGCACCCCTGATAAATCTACCACTTCTGTAACTCAGTCCGCGGCTCCAAGCAAGGCAGGTACCTGCCTCCGTTGAACTCCAATAGTACTTGTAGTTCCCTTTCTCCGTAGAACTCCACCAATTACCGAGATAGCCAACATAGAAGAATGAACCATATTGGTGCCGGTAACCGCCCGGAAGGCCTGAAAAACCACTGTCGTTAGTGCCATTGCCATTTTCAGACCACCCGCAGCTGCTTTTGATTTTGCAGCCTGCAGCAACTTCTCCGCCTAAATAATCGGTTAATATAGTCCATTCTTGATCCGACGGTATATGATACCCAACTGGTGACAATCCTCTTGGATCATTTACTGCAAACCAATTGTAGAGTTTTCCATACTTCGCCTCATTTGCTGGGTCATTTTCATAAAAACACCAGGCTGGTTGTCCATTTTCTCCAGCATTTTTCCATTCTTCATCAGTTTTCGCTTCAGGAATGAGGTCACCATTACGGAATTTGTCCACGTTAAGGTTTTCAGCCATCCATACTTGGTAGCCAATGATTACTTCTTTTTTCATTTTTTTTTGTTTAAAATGGTTTTTTTATCTTCCAAAAGCCATTTCGGGTTAAGCTTTTTAAATTTACTGCTTTTTCTATTCGTGTTTACTAATGAACAAAAAGAGATATGTTTTCATAGTTATTCAGAATACTGTTCAAAAACAATAAATAACTTTATCAAAACAACACATCCTATTGGTTCCATAAAAATAAAGGAAAGGCAGCAAAACAAATGACAGATATCAATAAAAACGAAATAAAGCAAATACCAAAGAACCCTTTGGGTAAGGTTGCTAAAACACTGTCAATTACCAAAAAACTTTTGGATGAAATAAGTAACCGTGAGCCAAATGATGATTTTCGAGTTGCCATTCCGGATGAAGCATTTCAAGAGTATTTGAAAGACATTGGTGTTAAAGTTGAAAACGGAACAGTTGCATACGGAGAAATCAAAAACATAGAGCAGATTCAATGTTCAGTTTCGGAAGATCATGTATTACTAAAAAAATGGCGAAGAGGGTATTTGGATAGCTTTAAAATCAAATCGCTTGAGGGTCTTAACTATTTTAAAAATTTAAGATTTCTTTACTGTGTTGGTCATCAAATCTCAAAATTAGATGTCTCGAACAATAATAAATTAGAATCACTAAGATGCTGTTCAAATCAACTCACCAATTTGGATGTGTCAAAGAATATTAAATTGGTTAGTTTATTTTGTGATCGAAATCAACTCACCACTTTGGATGTATCGAAAAATATCAACATAGAAAAACTTTATTGTAACCGAAATCAACTCATCACTTTAAATGTGACGAAAAATATAAACTTGATAACATTGTCTTGTTCGCATAATAAACTCACCTCTTTGGATGTATCTAGTAATTTGATGCTGGGAAATTTAATTGTTTATGAAAATCAACTCACTACATTAAACCTATTAAAAAACATTGATTTATATTTTTTAGCTTGGGATAGAAATAAAATTTTGAGTATAGATTTTTCTAATAATCCTAAATTACTTCAAAAGCACCGTTAATATGGAAACACAAGCACTATTTGAAAACATAGCTGAAAATATTCAGCAGGAAATTCGAAAAGCAAAGCGCACGATTTTTATTGCTGTTGCGTGGTTTACCAACAAGGATATTTTTGAGGAATTAGTTAATAAAGCAAAGGAAGGTTGCACAATTAGTCTAATGCTTTCCAATGACTTAATAAACAACGATTCAAGTATTGACTTTGAAAGGTTGAATATGGGTGATTCAAAGGTTTTCTTTATTGGTGATGGCGATAAAGAATTAATGCATAACAAGTTTTGTGTTATTGATGGAAATATAGTAATCACAGGTTCATACAATTGGAGCTATAAAGCCGAAAAAAACTTTGAAAACATAACCATTACATCGGGTGACCAAACATTAGCACAACAATTCATAAATGAATTTAACAACATCAAAAAACTCTATTTTCCTAATGAAAATAAAACTAAGCAAGACTTGCCAATTGATAAAATTGTAAAGCGCTTGGAAATCCTCAAAAACTACATTCTTTTGGAAGATATTGAGGAAGTGGATGCTGTTAGCAAAAAATTGGAAGAATACGAGTTTAACAACGACTTGAAAAATATTGTGGATTTTATTGGTCAAGGAAAACTTTCAGAGGCGGTTGTAATTATCGAACAATTTATTTCACAGCAACGACAGATTTCTATTTGGGATGATCCAGAAATATCCGCTTTAAAACTGGAAATCAAAATTCTCGAAAATCAACTTGTTTCATTCGATAATGAAAAATCTGAATTAGAGGGTATTTTGCGTGACTTTCAGCGGGAGCATCTCCTCGCTTTGGGAGACTTAATTATTCAATTGTTAAATTATCGAAAGATAAAATTCTCCGCAGATAAGGATAAATTGAAAGAAGCCGAAAAAGATGAACAGGAATATCAGGAACAATTCCAATTCGAAAAAGAGAAAGAAGTCTTCGAACTAAGCGTCGAGGAGAATAAAGAACTTACATCATGTTATCGAAAGGCAGCACTCCTATGCCATCCGGATAAATTCTCACAAGCGCCACTGGAAGTTCAGAAACAAGCTGAAGCATTAATGGTAGAGTTAGCAATTTCTAAGGATAAAAAAGACCTTCAACGAGTAAAAGAAATTTTAGCTGAATTAGAAAAAGGAGTCATTTCCCCTCGAGAAATAGTCGAAAATAACGACAAGATAAAATTGAAATCGCTGGTAGACAAACTAAGAGAAAAGGTAAAAAGATTGGAAGATGAGATCGTTAATATCAAATTGAGCGAAGAATTTAAAATGATTGAGGAAATTGAAGATTGGGGAATGTATTTTGCTGAAATAAAAAATCAAATCCTTAATGAAATTGAAATTTTGAAAACGGAGATTGAAATAGTTGATTAATATGAAGGACAACGAAAAATATTTAATACAACAAGGTATTTATCCCATTCCTGAGGTTATAAAATATATAAGGCTCTCAAATAAAATACTGAGTGAAATATCTTCGACTTTTCGAAGTACTAAAATCGGAGGCCAAATATGGATGAACAACAACCTTGATGTAGAATATTTTGTTAACGGGGATAAAATTATAGAGGCAAAATCAGATGAAGAATGGAACAATGCATGTAGAGATGGAATACCCGCATGGTGTCACTTTGAATACGATAAAAGCAACGACATCCATTATGGGAAAATTTACAATTATTACTCTATTCATGATTCTCGAAATCTCTGTCCAAAGGAATGGAAAATACCTCAGAATGAAGATTTCCAACATCTTATATATTCTGCGACAAGTGAAAACAACAGGGAATTAATTGAATCATTTTTCTTGGAAGCAATAAGAATGGAAGACGGAAAATTTGTATCCATGAAAAAAATAATAAACAATCTATACAATGGGTGCGATAAAAACACATACACAGGTCATTCTGTGAGGTGTTTCAAAAATGATTACTCGTTGAAATATAAATATTTTGAATTGAACAACAAATTTTGGACTGCGGATCACTTGAATGTTACAAAATTTAGGAATGGCGACCCAATTTTCGAGGCTAATTCTGATGAAGACTGGATTTATGCCGGTGAGCAAGGTATTCCGGCATACTGTAAAATTCCAGATTCGTGGTTGAATTTTATGGATATGGATTTTTATGGTTACATATATAATTGGTATGCAATTACTGACCCACGTATGCTTGTGCCTAAAGGATTAAAAATACCGACAACGAAAGAATACGAAGATTTTTTTAAATCCACAAAAGAACATGAGATGGCAGATAGTTTATGGAGTTTACAAAAATATTCTACACTTTGTAGGTATCCGTCGGGTGAATTTCATTTACAAAGAGACATACTTTGGATTCAAGAATTAATAGAATATAACGCAGAACAAAATCAGTTATTCATGAAGACCGGAAATAATATAATCTGTATACTAAATGGTGAAGAATTATTATGATTATAACAATACTAGCTATTTATTGCCTAAAGCAATCTCTTCACTTTAGTTACCGTGGATCGGTGTTTTCCTGTCACAGCACAAATGTCCGATGTTTTCATTTTAGCCGTAAGGCAAGTAACAATGTCTGGATGCTTTTTTAATGTTCTATTACGGTCATCCGTAGTTCCTTTTTTTCTACCTGTGTAAATTCCATTCGCCTTTGCAACCGCAATACCTCCTCTGCATCGCTCTTTAATTATTTGACGTTCGTGTTCTGCCAAGGTCCCGAGCAAGCTAATCATTAAATCGAAAAATGGACTTGAATTATCCATTCCAAGATTTTTAATTTTCAAGATGTACCCGTTTTCTTTAAAATATTGAATGGTCTGCAAAATATCCAACGTTGATCTTCCAATTCGATCAACGGATAATATTTCGGTTTCGCATGTTGGATGTTTCTTCAAATGCTCAATTAATTTTTTAGCTTGATTTCGTTCCATGAAAGGAACAGCCCCAGAACACTTATCTATAAATGCGGGCGTTCCTTTTTCAAGTTGCCGAGATTCGTTTTGGGAAAACGCACAAGAAATTCGTCCATATACCACTTTCATATTGTTTTAATTTTAGATTACTAACCTATTTTTGGGCATTTCTTACTTTAATCCATGTAAAAAATATCAAATCGATGAATAGGTATAGAGTATACCCATTTTTTGTAGTTCCTGTTGGAAAAAATAACAAAAGATTTAAATACCTGTTATTACTTTCTTAGAATGAAAAACCTCTCCGGTACTTTAAACTTCCCGAAGAGGTTCCGGCAAACAATATTTCAACTATTTATTGCAGATTTTAGGACTTTAAAATCAACGATAAAACTTGCCATGATACGCATTATTTTACCGCCAACGAAAAGCACTAAAACACCACCAATGAATAATGCAGTATAACGTGCGTATTTATTAGTTTTAAGTAGATTAACCGATTGGTTCAGTAACTTACTATCTTGGCTGTGTTGTTTCATTCTTTGTTTCAATTGATGATAATATTAGGTAGGTAATCAGCACAAAATTGGTTAAAACGACTAATTCAAAAATTACCTGTGATGCGCTATTCATAGGGATTTGCAGTTCATATGTTGGGATTCTAGGATCGCCGATTTCGAGAAAATTCATGGTACTAATTTTTTTATTTTATACATGTCCTTTTCACAATGTATTACACAATATTCATAAATCACCTGGCAGGGAAATTCGCCAAATCTCAAGCTTTTACTGAAATGTTTGAAATCAAATTGAGCACCCCTAAGAAATTCTTTTGTTACAATGATTTCGGAATTTTTGCCAAGAATCCGAATCAATACATTTCTATTGTGATCTAAAATCCTATCCGTTGGGGATTTAATTAATCGCTTCTTTCTGGCTTTAATGTTGTTGAAATCTTGTTGTGCTTTTCGGTTGATATAAATTTGATTACTTCTTCCGAAAAATACCTTTTTTGTTTGAGGGCATATTTTTTTTACTGTTTCCATAGTTGTTGTTTTTTATAAAAATAATTCGAATTTAATTAATTGACAATCAATTTGTTGCGTTTAAAATTTATATCATCCTAATTATATTTAAATAGTAGTTGGCTTAAAATAATTGGATTTTATTTACACTTAATTCAATGTAAAAACCATCTAAGTTAATTTACATTCAGTGTTTAGTGTTTAGTATTCAACCATCTATATTTCAGATCATTAAACACTAAACACTAAACTTTGTATGAATTACCGTTTACCGTGAAACGTAACAGAACTTTTATTGATTCGAAGAGCTTTACTGATTTCTGAATTTTTATAATTTTCATTAAGAAGATACCTTACGACTTCACCATCCGTTTTGCCACTTTTATATTGCGCTATACTGATTCTCAGTATCTCTTCTGTTTTGCTGAGAGCTTGTATTTTACAATCGTTTAATGCACGGATAAAACAATTGGTGAAATAGGAACAAATTTCAATCGCCCCATCAATAGATTTCAATGTAATATTCTGCGGTATTTCTTGCCTTGCAATTGAATGTGAAAATTCGATAATCAAGGCAATTCTCAATACATATCCCTCCATTTTAGAAAAGTGCTCTTTAAATTCTGATTTCTGATCACTGTAAATGTAGGATTCAAGCCAATTATTGAAACAATTTTTTGCTTGATTATCCATATGCAATATGGTCGGTTCATTTTCACCAAATTCAAATGAAGATTTTAACTTGGTAAATCGAAAAATAAAATTTTCATATTCTTCATAATACCCATTTTCAAACCCTTCTTTAGGTTGCTTTATCCCTGCTTCTTCTGGATAACAAAACAGCAATCGATAAACAAAACCATTGTTCATTCGATCATCCGTTAAAAGTTTCGATAAAACTCTTGGTTGAATACCCCCTAAGAGCGTTAAAAACGGATCATTTATCACAGAATATGAATCCTCACTCTTTCGGTTGACAATAATTTGCTTCCCACTAAAAATGCTCAGGAACTTTTCTTCCTGTCCGTTTTTGTTGTAGCGTTGTGAATCATAAATTAACCCCATTAGTTCGTCTTTGATTAACAACAATCCATCTGGATTAAATTCCATTACTTTTAACAATGCCTCAACCGTAATATCATCTACTAGGATTTGTTTTGCTACTGGCGCAGTTGAATTTTCATTGATTGATTTCAACCGTTTGTGCTCCGTAAGTTCCTTTGTATATTGATTAAAAAAATGCAAGTTGTATTTTTCAAGTGGTTTAACCATGGCCATGATAGAAGGGGTTTTTTTCACACCCGAATCACCAACAATTGCCACCCATACCAAGGGGCGTTCACTCCATCCTATTCCATGTATTTTATACCTGTTACCAATTAATGTTGAAATCACTGCCAAATAGGAAGAATATAAAAAATCAATACAGAATCCTTGTTTGTCAGAATTTTCAAAAATATAATCTTCAACAACTTTTGGAAAAACTCCTCTTGGGAATATATTGGTACTCATAAATTTGTATTATCTAGGTTAATGTATCCGATTCTTTCATCTGCTCCTGGCTTCCTTCTCAAAACAATCATTACCGTTGTTAAATTGGGGTCCCTAATTTCCATTTCAAATATTTGCTCCTCTACCGAAATCCAAACATCTGGTAGGATCAACTTATCAATTAAAGTTCGTAAAGCACGCAGCAACTCCAATCTTTTCACTTCTTCATCAAAGTATTTTGTATTCGTGTCCCCCTTTTGTCGATAAAACGCCAATTTTGTTTGAACTGAATTAGTTAATTGATCAATAATATAAAGTCCATGATACCTATACATTTTTACCTCCTTTTTCTATGTAGGTATTAAGTTCCGATCTTTTAAAATACCATCTACCGCCAATTCTTATGGGTTTCGGGAAATCGGTCATATCCACCCATTTGTCCAATGTTTGGTCCGTTACTTTAAACTCTGAAGCAACCATCAATCGCGGAACTAGCTCTTCCCGTTCAACTAACGTTTGTTTGATTGGATCTTGTTCCCTTAGTAGGGAGGAAATCGTTACTACCAGCAATTGACGCAACTGATTTACAGTGATATCAATTAATCTTTCGTCATCTGAATGTGTTTTCATTTAAATTAAATTTATTTTCAACGAAATTAAACGGGACGAAAAGTTTCCAAAAGAAACGAATTGCAGAGAAAGGATGTTAATAACTCATTTCAACAGTAAATAATTATTAGAATGGTCAGTAAAATGTTGCAGAAAAAATGCTAATTTTCAAGAGGCTATAGATAGCTGCGAAAAAAAGAACGGAACAATAAACCCAATACCTAAAAAAGAATATAATGAAAAAGACAATAGTAATTTTTAGTGCCCTCTTTGGGCTAATAAGTTGTAACGATTTAGAGAAGACAGAGGCAAGCGATTTAGATAGGACAGATGTAATAAAATTAATAGCCGTAAAAGATTGTGTGAATTTAACAGGAGTGAATTTAGTCGGGGTTGATTTAAGTTATTTAGATTTATCAGAAGCTAATTTATCAGGAGCTAATTTGCGGGGAGCTAATTTTAAGGGAGCTAATTTATCAGAAGCTGATTTATCTGGAGCTAATTTAGTCAGAGCTAATTTTAAGGGAGCTAATTTATCAGAAGCTGATTTATCTGGAGCTAATTTATCCCCAGTTACTTTAACGGGAGCCGATACAACAGGTGTTAAAGGATTTAAACTGTAAAAGTTATGGAACACAAAGGAGATGTTTTAGCAAAATTATATATAGCGGATTTTATTTTATTGTCAGATAGTGAGCTAACTATAAACAGTTAGAATCCAAAGGCGATGCTAACAGACTCCTGATGTAGAATTTTCGACAACGCAGTTAAAAATACCGCTAAAACCCTGCAAAAAGCCATTGACGAAACAATAATATTCCTCAATTAAATTTGAACTAAAACCAATTAATTAAGGTAGAGAATCATTCGGTTGTGTCCTTTATGCAACGTACGGAAAAACCGTCAGCCTTGTTATACCACATCAAATAAGCGCCCCCGCCTATACTATCCAAAATTTTTAAAATATTCACTTCCAAACCATCACTACTACTAGACCACCAATACCCCACCATATCTCCAGACCCGAATTTGGCTATCCCCTCATTATTTGAACCCGATCTTGAACCACCGGGAAGGGCAGAAAATCCACTTTCATTTGTACCACACCAACCAAGATTTTTTTTGTGCTCATCCTTTACCGTAGATTTAGGGATATACTTCCCTGTTTTAATTCTTTTTCCTCTCTCATTCCTGCAAACGGAGCATGGATTATTTGCTCTTTGCTTCTCAGTCCAATATGAACAATTACTGCAAGGAACCCATTTTGTCTCATAATAACCCTCAATCTCTCGGTAAGTCACGTAAGTTTTTAAAATAGGTACTGATTTCATTTTCGAACCAGCATTTAAACCCAAATAATCGGTTAACATAGTCCATTCTTGATCCGACGGTATATGATACCCTACTGGTGCCAACCCTCTTGGGTCGTTAACTGCATACCAATTATAAAGTTTACCATAGCGTCGTCCGTATGACGTGTCATTGTCGTAATAACACCAAGCAGGTCTACCTTCCTTTCCCGCTCTCTCCCATTCATAGCCATCTTTTATCTCTGGTATAGTGTCACCATTTCTAAATGTACTGACATCTAAATTCTTTGTCATCCATGTTTGGTTACCGATGGTAACTGTTTGGGAATTTGAAATCCCAACAATAAAAACAAAAAGGAGGTATAAATAAGTTGCCGAATTATTGTTCATCATTTGTTACTTTAAAATTAGCGAACATAATGAAATATGTTATCGGTTTAAAATCGACGATAAGGATCAGGGCGTTTGTTTTTTAATAAAAGGTAGTCTAGGTCACTGTTTTCGAAGTCCAATAAATTCACGTAGCGGTTCAAAACAGTTGATTTTTTCTTGTATTCATTACCCATTTTTAAATATTGCCTATAGGGCCGTGATTGGTTGTGCGATAAATAACTCATTATTTCCAATAACGTTTTTACCTTCTTGTTTTGCAAGCCTAAAACCGACCACATAACGGATAATTGAGCAATTGTTTCTTTAATTTCTTTGGTCTGATGCGTAAAGACATACATTCTATGATTGCGATATTCTTTGAAACATGCATGTGAAAACCAGTGTCCAATTTCATGCAATAAAACAATCGTTTGAAGGAGGCTTCTTGTTAATTTAAAATCCAACCCCAAATCATCGGAAATGTCTTTAGCACAATGATGTATGCGATCACCATAAATCTCTACGTACCCTTCCTCAGTGGATGTGTAGAAATAACAACCCAATAGATCAATATCGTATTTCCCATAATCCTCGTTCACGTTTTCATATTCCCTAGTATTGTGTTTGTCGTTGTCTTGTAGGGATGCATGAAAATCTCCCCAATAGATAACTGGCCAACGATTCATTTCGAAATGTCGATTTTTCAAGTACACATTGAACGTAAGCCTTCTCAATAAGTCCATTTCGAAGGGGTTAAAGCGGTAAGGGATCATGTTAACTTGATTTGTTTTTGCCATTTGATTTTAACTATTACACAGATTAATCACTAATAGTAAAATTTATGCTCCAATTCTTGGATCCAATACAATTCGTTTCATATTATCTACAAGAGCCTGAAGAAATCCCTCGTCTTTTGCGTATAACTTGTATAACTCAAGCTCTTGTTTACGTTGTTGGTTCATGACCTCATCAAGTATTCTTTTAAAAGCAAGATCTCTCGTTTGGTTGTCCAGATTATCTGCTACCTTCTTTTGAAAATCAGGATGTGCCTGTATATGTCTACTAAGTGCTAAAAACTTCACTTTTTGGTCTTCAGGTGTTGCATCCCAACCTTGGAACCATCGTTCATTAAAGGTTTTCACAATTTCATCCAATAAGTCTTTTTCATCATCGCTATGGGCACTTCTTGGGTTTGGATTCTGTGGATCTAATTCGGTTTCTGAATCATCAAGGCCTATCGAATGACTTAATTTAGTCCTTTCCAATCCATAGGTTGATAAATCAACAGAATCGAGTAATTCATCGATTAACTCGTCCTCTTTTGTTTTAACAATCAGTTTAGGAATTAGGAATTTTAAAAACCAAAACAACTTCTCCCAAACAACAATTTCGTAGGGAATAATAGACGACATTTGGCTATATATTTTAACAAATTGCTTTGCCTTTATTTTAAAATCTGCCTTTTCTTCATCCAGTAATTCTAATTCGATATTGAATCGATAAGCAGCAGTATCTATCAACGGACTTAATTCTTGTGCATCAACACCTCGAAAATACTTTTCGCAAAAATCTTCTACCTCTTGCAATTCATAGACTGCGGCATCATCCAATGTTCCTTTTAATTCATGTAGAACGTTAACATCCGTTGCACCGCTAAGTGACGTTGACGTATAGAAAGGATCAAAAGCTTCTTTGATAGCTTCCACATCGTTGAAAAAATCAAGAATGAATAAGTCCTCCGTTTTCTTTCCGTATTTATCAGCCGATCTATTTAGACGGCTAAGCGCTTGTACCGCAAGAACTCCTTGTAGTTTTTTATCAACATACATGGCGCATAATTTCGGTTGATCAAAACCCGTCAGGTACTTATTAGCAACCACTAAAATGCGATATTCATCTTTGTCAAAAAAATCACGGGTATCTTTCTCAGGAAATCCATTTAAATCAGGCTCGGTATACTTTACACCATCTACAGTTTTCTCATCTGAAAAAGCAATTACAACTTTAAAAGGATTTCCTTTTTTATTGATTATCTGAGTTATTGCTTTGTAGTAGCGAATTGCAGATTCAATGTTTTGGGTAACCACCATTGCCTTTCCTTTGCCCTTCAACTTCTTGTTTTTGTATACATTTGACAGAAAATGTTCTATAATAATCTCGGCTTTTGTAGCAATCGTTTGCTTATGACGTTCTACAAATGCTCTTAACTTTTTCTGGGCCTTCTTCTTATCGAATAAAGGATTCGCTTCAATGGACTTTTCAATTTCATAATAACTGCGATAGGTTGTATAATTTGCCAAAACATCTAAAATAAATCCTTCTTCAATCGCTTGTTTCATGGAATAAAGGTGAAAAGGAATGAAAGTTCCATCGTCTTGTTTTGTTCCAAATCGTTCAAGAGTGGTATTCTTCGGAGTTGCTGTAAAGGCAAAGTATGAGGCATTTTCTTTCATTTTCCTTGCCTTAACGGCCTTAAGAATTATATCTTGAGCATCCTCTTCCTCTTCATTGTTTTGACTTCCACCCATGGCTTGATTCATTTTACCGGAGGCTACCCCTCCCTGAGAACTATGGGCCTCATCAATAATTACGGCAAATCTTTTATTACTCAGATCTGCAATTCCATTTACAATAAAAGGGAATTTTTGAATCGTGGTAATTATGATCTTTTTACCTTGTTCCAAACTTTCTTTTAATTCTTTAGCCGAATCAGCAGCTGCAACGATGTTTTTAACTTGAGTAAAATCCTTTATATTACTTCTTAGTTGTTTGTCGAGTAATTTTCTATCGGTAACAACAATGACCGAATCAAACAAAGGGTTATTTATTCCATTTGCTCCCGGAAGATCATCACGTTCTGGATATGCCTCAATCAATTGATATGCTGCCCATGTAATTGAGTTAGATTTACCCGATCCAGCTGAATGTTGTATTAGATAGGTTTGTCCAACACCAACAGTTGTCACATTGGATATCAAGTTACGAACAACATCTAATTGATGATACCTTGGGAATATCATATTTCTACTGTTCAAAGGATCTTTGGCTAACCCATCAAGTAGAACGTAATGTTGAATAATATTGGTTAAACTTTCTCTTGTAAGAATCTCATTCCAGAGATATGCGGATTTATGCCCAAAAGGGTTAACAGGATTTCCTTTTCCGAACTTATTTCCTTTGTTGAATGGAAGAAAAAACGAAGCCGCTCCGTTTAACTTGGTACACATATATACCTCATCAGTATCAACAGCGAAATGCACTATACATCTACCGAATTGAAGTAAAGGCTGTCGATAATCTCGATCATATCTATACTGCTTTATGGCATGGACTTTAGCGTTCTGACCTGTCCAAGGGTTTTTTAACTCCATTGTTGCAAGCGCGATACCGTTCACAAAAATTGCAATGTCAATTTCCTCGGATGTCTTGGCATTATATCTTACTTGCCGCATCACACTGAACTCGTTTTTCTCAAAATTATCTTTGACCGCAGGACTACTGCTCGCCATTGGCAATTGATACAACAGGATAAAACGTGCGTCATCCACCTCTAATCCTTTTCTTAGCAAATGAAGTACTCCGTGTTTTTTAATCATCCGATCAAAACGATCTAGAATTTTAAGTTTCCAATCAGCTGATCGCTTGATTTTCTCTAATTCATCCTTCTGTGTCGTCTCCAGAAAAGACCAAAATCGGGGTTCATCAATGGCATATTTTGCGCTAAAATCACTTGCTGTACTCAGGTAATATCCGTTGCTAGGTTTAGCATACTCACGTCTGCTTTCATACAGATTACCGTCGTTTATTTCCTCTAAACAAAAACCCGCTAAAGCCTTTTGAATAGTTGCTTCCAGAGCTTGTTCGTTTGTTTTACTTGGCATAAGATTTATTTATTTGCAATCAGTTGACTTCATTAAAGTTGAACTGAAAAGCGTACTTCACTAATTTTATACTAGGTATTTGCCCAGCTGCTAACCTAACTCTATCAACAAAATCACTTGCGACAATAATTCCTCTTACCTCACATTGGTCTTCAGCTTGAACTGATTGCATGTATGCTAATGTTTGCGCTATAACTTCAGGTTTGGCAGCAGGCGCCTTTAATTCAATAACTACAGTTCTGCCTTCAGAATCCCTTGCTGTTATGTCAATGAATCCAGCTTCTGTATGTCTTTCCCTTCCACCATCGGTAATTACGAGCCCCTCTTCAAGTGACTGAATGTTTTTTCGCAATGCTTTTTGTAAATCTTTTTCTAAACCAAATGTTAACTCTTGCGCAGCCTCTACTTCATCTTCATTTTCTTCAACTTCCATTTCAATAAGATCCGCAAAATCGTTGGCATATTGAACACTTCCATTTACGTCAGGCTTTATTATAAATACAGACCCTATTCCAGGTATTTCTATCCAACCATTACGGATTAGTGCATGTTTGTGTGCCTGGGTGGTTCCCTCAACAGGGAAATTTGCAGGTAACTGATCTACATTAGCCCTGACCCAAGCTTTAAGAGGTGTTTGAGTTGCTACTCCATTTTCGTTTGCAACAATTGCATAGTGTTTTGCCATAATTATATGATTTTTATTTTACCCGTCACCGCACTATCAATCAGGGTAGATTTCAATTCTTTTAATTTTTCGATTTGCTGTTCTTGAAGTTTTATCGCTTTGTCAATTTTGGCGGATTGAGTTTCAATGTGGGTGGCAATGGCGGTTTGTTCGGGGAGGGGGGGGACAAAGGCTTTGAAAGCAAAAAAGTTATCTTTTGAAATCGTGTTTCTAAGGCCAGTATAAAGCGGTCGAAGTCTTTTATCCTTATCCAAATTCAAATAGAAATAATATAGAAAACTTTTATCAAACTTTGAACCTACTTGTATTACCGTGTAGGCACCAGTAATCATACCATCAAAATCAGATAAGCCTACACATCTTGGCGTTTCTTCAACATCAAACAGACAGAAAACGAAATCACCATTATTTACTTCTTGGTATGTGTCAAATTCGGCAGGAAACTTCCCTTGTGGATTTTCCATGTCTCTTTTGATAATTCCATTCAGCGTTAGAGAGAGTAAGGTGTATTGATTTGATTTTTTCCCTACAAGATTTTTTTTGATCTTAAATATGAATTTGTTGGCCAACATATCCCAGTGTTCAGGAATTAGGCCCATCCATTCCACACCGCTGTCTTTGACTTCGGCAGGCTCAGTCCAAGCATTTTGTTTTTCGTTCCACACTTTTTTGCCCGTCACCAAATCTTGAATGATGATTTGCTTACGTTCTCTGAGCAAGGCAATCATCTTTTCTTTTTGGGCAATGGCACGGTCTATTTTGGCAGTTTTGTCATCTAAGAATGTGGCAATGGCGGTTTGTTCGGGGAGGGGGGGAAAAGGAAATAAAAATCTTCGAAAGTCTAAGTAACTAATGTTTTGTCTTAAACCTGAACCTAAACCATAGATAATTTTATTGTTGTCAATAGCTCTAAAAAAATAGTGGAAAAACTTAGAATCAGCTATCTGCCTGAATTTTAAATTCAAGTATGCATTTGTAATTATCCCTTCATACTCTGAATATGCACTTCGCAAACTGACTTTATCATTCTGCAAATCAGTAGGTCGAAAAATTAGATCTCCTTTGTTTACAAGTTGATACGTTTCAAAAGATTCAGGTACTAGACCTGTTAATTCATCATCTTGTTTTATTCTAATCTTTCCATAACTTAGAGATAAAACAGTATTTCGAATCATTCCTGTATTCTTTGATTTGTTCTCAGCAATGAATTTTAGCCCTGGATAGATTTCCCAATGTTCAGGAATTGTCCCCAGCCATTCCACCCCCGAATCCTTGTATGCAGGATATTTTTGGAATGTTGCTTTTGTTACTGTGGCTTCCATTAGCTGAGATTTAAAATGTCCATAATTAAACCTTCGCTTTCATCCTCTAAAGCCACAATCTCGCTGCTTACCTCTTCAATGCTTCGCAAAGGTTTGTGTTGATAGAAGTATTTGTTGAAACTGATCTCATAGCCAATCTTGGTTTTGTCCAAATCAATCCAGGCTTCATCCACGTGCGGTTTTACCTCACGTAAAAAGTAATCGTGTATGCTTTCATTCAAAGGTACATTTTCACTATCACGCAAGTCGCTTTGGCTTTCGTAAATGATATATTCGTCTTTTTTGCCTGTGGGGTAATAACCGAAATCCGGTAAATCATCAATACCGCATGATAAATATCCTAACAAATTATCAAGTTTTTCTTTAGGAAACTTCTCTTTTCTTGCAATCACCTTTTCAGCTGTTTCATCGTACCAACTAATTGCGGAAAAAATTTGATTCTTTTCACTATCCGTCAGTTTGATTTTCTTTGATTTAATTACACTTTTTACCTTTTCTCTTAAAATGTTAAAATCAACATATAAATCTTGACCTATTTCATCGAGTAATATTTGTGCGGTATCTAACACCAAAAGTTGTTTAGCCCATATTGCGGGAGAAGTTAGTTGTTTTCGTTTTTTTGAATTTAACTCTATGCCATTTTTTTCACACCAATCAATTATCCTTTTCTCAACACTTTTCAGATCCGAATAAACAGCTTCACCGAAATTTTCATATGCCCATTGCATCGGTTCTTTAAGACTTTTTTCAAAACGAAGTTCTGCAATGCCCTGAGTAGAAAACTGTGCTTTCAATCTGGCAGGTCGATCAATAGTTACCTTATAATAACCAAAATCCGTATTATTAAATAACTTGGCAGCAATTTCGTTTCCTTCCGATCTTGGTATATCGGTAAATGCCATGTAGGCATCCTGTATTTCTTTAACATGCTCCGGCCTTAGTTCGCAATTTTTTTCACCTAAATTCTTACGTAACTTACTGAAGCGCTGAGAAGCATCAATTAATAGAACCTTACCACAACGTTCCAAGCTTTTATTATTTGTGAGTATCCAGATATACGTTGTAATTCCTGTGTTATAGAATAAGTTATTAGGGAGTTGAACTATGCAGTCTAGCATATCATTTTCGATGATATACCTACGGATATTACTCTCCCCTCCGCCTGCATCACCTGTAAAAAGACTGGAACCGTTGTGCACTGAAGCAATTCGCGATCCCTTGGGACTTTGGGACAATGGCTTCATTTTATTAATCATTTCCATTAAAAAAAGTAACTGCCCATCTGATGATCTTGGTGTGGCATCTACTTCCTCTGCTGTTCCCCAGTAATCCTTGAGTGTAACAATGAAACGCGGGTCTATAATGTCTTTGCCATCCTTGATGTATTTCAAATCTGTCGACCAGGATTTCCCATAGGGAGGATTAGATAGCATGAAGTCAAAAGTGGTTCCGGCAAATTCGTCGGTAGATAAGGTAGAACCAACACGAATATTTTCCGGGTTGTTTCCTTTGATCATCATATCCGACTTACAGATCGCATAGGTTTCGTCATTGATTTCTTTTCCATACAAGTATACATCTCCTGTTGCACGAATTTGGCCTGCTTCATCTAAAATAAAATTTTGAGATTCTGTCAACATACCCCCAGAACCGCAAGCTGGATCATAGATGGTCAATACCGGTGGCAAATCATCCTTAATAGGTTCAAAAATAATATGAGTCATCAAGTCTATCACCTCCCTTGGTGTGAAGTGTTCTCCAGCCTCCTCATTGTTTTCTTCATTGAATTTACGAATTAGTTCTTCAAAAACATACCCCATACCCAAGTTGGTGAGTGGTGGCAACTTTCTACCCTCAGGATCTTCTTTTTCAAATGGAGTTAAATTGATGTAAGGCGAAGTAAACTTTCCCAAAACATCCAAAAGTACATCCTTGGATGCCATATGAATAATTTGACTTTTAAGCTGGAATTTATCAATTATCTCACGAACATTTGGGCTAAAACCTAATAAGTAATCTTCAACATTTGCTTGAAGAATTTGCTGACTATTTGTTGCCGTATCAAAAATCCTTTGAAGCGTCCATTCACTTGTGTTGTAAAAAACAAAGCCACTGGCGGTTTGCAAGCCTTTTTCATCCCATTCCGTCAATTCGGCCTCGTCACGCTGAAAAGCCAACTCCTCCATTACAGCTTCCTTGGTCGGTTCAAGTAAAGCATCTAATCTGCGCAAAACAACCATAGGAAGAATTACATCGCGGTATTTGCCACGAACATAAACATCTCTCAAGCAGTCGTCTGCAATTGACCAAATAAAGGAAACTAATTTGTTATGGACAGAATGATTCATTTTTTCTAATAAAGTTTAGGTATGGATAATTTTGAAAATCTAAAATATTTTAATTTGTTTTCATCAAATTGCGAAGTCTAATGTAAGTACAAAATGCAGTACAAAAAAGACATTTGCGAATAATCATTTCTAACTAAAGAAATGTGCATTTTGAATGGCTGCCATTTCTTCATCAACCTTTAAATACCTAATTAAATTTCTCACCGTTGAATGACCAGAAAATTTAATGATTTCAAATGGTGGCATCCCATCTAAATACTTCAGAGTACAAAAGGTTCTTCTTGCTGTATGCGATGTAACCTCTTCAAATTTACTTTTTACAATTTCCTTAATTTGATTCGCAATTTTTCTTTCAAAAATTACCATTGAATCAATCTTGGCTTTTTCACAAATCACCTTTATTGTTCTATTGAAATCTGACACCTTATTAACATTGTAAATCGGCAATTCTTCGTATTTATCTAATATCCGCTGAAGCCTCGAACTTACTGGTATGACAACTTTCTTATTCGATGTGTTTTTCGTTTTTTTCGGGGTTAATCTTAATACATTACCTAATATTTTTTCTTTGGTAAGACAAGAAAAATCACTAAACCTTAGACCAGTTTCACAACCAATTAAAAACAAATCTCTAACTTTTTGCTCCTCTCGGCTTTCAAGTTCGATGGATTCGATTTTACTTAATTCTTCCTTAGTTAAGTGAATATTATCCACTTCTTCAACAATCGTAGGCAAATGCTTCATATTAAACCTCGGATAAATTTCTCGTTCAAAACACCAATTCAAAAAGACCTTCAAATTTTTATGTTGCTTACCAATAGTATTAACACAAAGGCCAACTCCCCCTTCAGAATTTTTCGCTTCGAAACGCATATAATCATCCCACACTGGCACAAACCCATTGTAAGGGTCTTTAATAGCAAGAAAACTTAAAGGCTTCTCAAATTTCTTCTCTCCATTTTCTAAATGCTTTCGTAATGAATTTTTATAATCTCTGATATCTTTAATCTCCCCTCTTCGCTTAGAATCTTCTCTATCGGAAATAAAATCATCGTAGATATCCCAAAAAGTTTTGGCCAATTTCAAGCTTTTTGGGTTCGATTTCAACTTCAGTATCTCTTTTTTCAAAAAACTTGGCTCCGGAATCGTTCCATGATTTAATGCATCAAAATAGACTTGTTTGACAATCGATTCGTATCGATCTAACTCTTGATTTATGATAGCATGATCTTTTAACTCCATCAGTTCTTTGACACGCTGCTTTTTATCATTCCAATGCCTAACCAATATCTTTTGACCCGTTGAAATTTTCACTCTCTTCTTATCATAATTCAAGATCAAATTGATCATTGTATACCCACTTGATTTCCTTTCCTTCAGATTAAATTTAACATCCATCGCTTATGTCATTTTCGTATAGTAACAAACATAGGTAAAATTTCCAATATAGGGGTCATTTAGGGGTCATTTAGGGGTCATTTTAAATATTAGTATATCATTCTATCTTAAAATTTTCCAAGACCATTAATTCAAAATTCTTTTATTTATCAATATATTTAGACATGTTTAACCCTAATTAGACAAACAACATAAATCAATATAACTAGTCCCGTCCAGACCGCGAAAGCGATGCCCTTCACACGAAAGTGTGGAGGGTTTTTTCGTTTTAGCGCATGGGAGTTTGCTTCAACATGAATTCTCTCCTTTGGTTACCAAATCCCAGGTATCACGGCTTTGCGGTCCTTTGGATATTCCGGGAATTTTTCCTTGTACCATCGGTGATGCGAAATGGCTCGAGGAACCACATTCGCAAAGGTCCAAATAGCAAAGACCAAGCCCGGTAAGCTCCAGGTTAGGATGCCAAAGCCCACCCATTCAATGACCTCGCCCAATAAATTCGGAC
>JACCDP010637615.1_pt1 | contig 20070 bp, 16 predicted proteins | sample 7445841 | NCBI WGS metagenome assembly JACCDP01 (sample SAMN15323441, study PRJNA562643) | freshwater metagenome | isolation source: river surface water | place: USA:Blue River Watershed | collected 2017-08-17
AAGCATGATAAAGGAACGAACATACGGTGTGAATTCTTCAGTTGCACCATTAATAATTAACGTAGCAACGATATAACCTAAGACGCCCATTAAATTAATGATCGCGTTAGCAACACTACGAAATGGTTTAGGCGTGATATCCGGCATCAATGACACCGCCGGGGTTCGATAATAAGACATGGCAATCAAAACTATAAATAAGGTGAGAATATATAAAATTAAATAGATTGGTGAAATCGATGTAATCTGATTAAAAATTAAAGTATAACGAACAAAGGATGCATCGAGTTTGCTCGAGAAATAAACCACATCGCCTACCACCGTAAATAGTCGATTGTTTGTTGAAGCGATATCAATAATCGCGTCTTTTAAATTTGCTTGCGTAGCAAAACTATAGGTTTCGTTGGTTTGAGTAATCCCTAAAATACCAGCATCAATGACTGCGGTTTGCTGATAAAAATCAACCAAAGCAACGCCGATAATAAAAATAGCGGCGATGATAATGCCCACAGAAATAAAAGGCGTTCGTTTACCTAACTTAGAGGTTGATCGATCGGATAGGGTACCAAAGAATGGCAAAAGAAATAATCCGAGTAGGTTATCAAACGTCATCACGAAATTCGACCAAAAAGGATTTAGACCAAATGAGTCCACTAACATCTTGGAAATAACCGCCTCATAGAATCCCCAAAATAATTGAATCGATAAGAAGGCTAATCCAATAAGAATGGTGCGTTGATAGTTTAACTTCATACTTAAAGGGTTTTAATTTTAATCGTAGAGGCTAAGTTTTCAAGTTCAGCAAGGTTTGTGATATCGCCACCTTCAACTTTTTTAACGGCAAGTGCCATCGCAAAAGCCAAGGATACTTTATGGTCTGAGGTTTTTTCGAATTTCGACATATACCCTGCAAGTAAGGCGTCGCCAGCACCAACGGTATGTTTTACTTTTACTTGTGGTGCTTCAACGTGATACGCTTTGTTTTTATCAACAAAAATAGCCCCTTGTTCACCCAATGATAAGAGCACTCTATTTTGAGTAATTTCAGCAACTTTCTTCGCTTGTGGATATAGCTTTTTAATGTCGGTTGCTTCCGTATCTGCTAAGAATTGAAACTCCGATAAGTTAGGCTTAATGATTAAAGGCTTGTACTTGATTAATTTTTTTAATTCTTGTCCTGAAACATCTAAAACGAAATCAATCTTACGTTGAATAATATATTTAACGATTTGTTCAATAAGACCTGTTTTATCATTGGCAGTTGAGGATCCAGAAATTACGACAATATCTTTTGGAGTGATCGTATTTAATTGGTTGAGAAGGTTATTAAGTTCTGAACCATTAATTTCAGGTCCGGCAGCGTTTAATTCGGTTTCTTGATCGTGAATTAATTTCACGTTGATTCTTGATGTACCTTTGATCATCGTTGGACGAAGGTGAATATTTAAATAACGACCCAGTTGTCCTAACATGTAGTCACCGGTGAATCCACCAAAAAATCCAAGGATTGTCGATTTGACTCCTAATGTATTAAGCATCACCGAAACATTAATGCCTTTTCCGGCGGATACCACTCTTGCATCAGTAGAACGATTTAAGCTACCTAATTTTAATTTGGGTAAATCCAAATAATAATCTAAGCTTGGGTTTAAGGTAATTGTGTAAATCATGATGGTTTAATTCTTTCTATGAAAATTAGTTAACATTAACGAATTTTAATCATTAATCATATTTTAACTTAAGCGAGCGTTGAATTCGAGAAAGAAAACGCCTTTCGACTTGTCTATAATGTAGATAGGACGGAATGAAAGATGAATAATATTCTAAATTTAATGATTTTTGTAGGTTTTTTAGGTTTTTTGTTTGGACTGGCTTATATTTTGATTAATAGAACGCTTCATCCAAAGTTAAAAATCAAGGTTGGACCCGTGTTAGGTCTTGTTTTAACATCCACGATGCTTTTGGTGGGAACTATCACGCCTAAAGCAAATGATCCGGTTCCCCTTCAACCCGTTGGCGTCAATCAAGTCCGGGATGAAAATCATTTAAGAAGCTTGTTACAATCTGCGAACGAATCTAGAGGAGAATTCACTGGGGTTCTGACACCAGGAGTTGCAGAAGATTCAACGACAAATTCAGATCAATCTAATAAAGGCAATTCTTTTGTTGATACCAATAGTCAAGTGGCAGGAGTCAAAGAAGGCGATGTCGTGAAGACGGATGGTGAGTTTATTTATTATGCCAGTCGTTGGGATAGCCGTGTTCGGGTGATGTCCGTTGATAGTAATAATGTGGTGGCGTATGTTGCAACCATAGAATTAAATACAGAAAATGAAGCCGTGTACACCGATAGCATGTACCTCACCGATGATTATTTAATTATTATTGGTTATCGCTATAACCTTACTCAATCGAGTTGCGCGCAAGAAGATGAAAATGGTGATGTTTATTTCTGTGCAGATTTCGTTTGGTGGCAACCCACTGGATCCGTGATGATGATTGATCGCACCTCCCTTGAAATTGTTTACAGTCTTCAAACCGATGCTGCTTTTATTGATCATCGAATTGTTCCGATCATGGATGGAGAAACGATTGTTCAAGAAACTTTATATTTAGTTGGACACTATTACTTTTATTCCTACCAACAAGGGCAAGAATTAAGACCTTCTTATATTGAAAACGACGGTGAAAAGGCCTATATGCCTTACACCTCGATGACATATATCGATGAAGATAATCTTTATGCGATGACAACTTTAACAGGTATTCCACTGGTGTCGGAACCCGCAAATTTGACCTACCGAACATCTGGATATTTAGGAACCACTCCTGACTATAAAAAATTGTATGTGAATTTTGAAAACTTATATTTAGCACAATCCAACTATGTTTGGGAAGAACCACAAAGTTATCAAACGACCACGATCATGAAATTCAATCTTGAAATCGAAACCGGTGAATTAACCTTAGTGGCCGTTGGTACCATTCGTGGCGTTGCCATTAACCAATTTGCCCTTGATGAATACGAAGGTTATTTCCGAATTGCGACCACTGATACTGTCTGGGATTGGCGTGCTGGAGAATGGTGGTGGTCTTGGGACAATCGCACGATTACGAATCGTCTATATGTTTTAACCGATTTAGAAGATGGTACTTTTGGGATTACCGCTTTAATTGAAGAAGGACTAGGAAAGCCTGGAGAATCGATTATGTCGGTGCGTTTCCAAGGACCTCTTGCCTATGTCGTCACCTTCTTAAGAACGGATCCTTTATATATTATCGATTTAACGGATCCTTTAAATCCTGTGATTCGTGAAGAAATTGTCCTGCCAGGATTTGACACCTACCAACATCCTTGGGGTGACAATCAGTTGATTGGTTTAGGATATGACGCAAACCAAGAAGGTCAATTAACAGGGATGAAGTTATCCGCTTATTCAACGCTTGAAGGAGAAAGTGATGTCATCCAAACCTTGAATTTCTCACAATATTTACTCGATGACATGGCCCAAAATGAAGGTGAAGTATGGGGCTGGAGCTGGGCAGAAGCACTCTGGGATCATAAAGCGATTACGGTCTCTGTTGAAGATGGTATCTTTGCCTTTGCGGTGAACGCCTATAGTTACCATCTCGTTGAAGATGTCACCACGGAAGAAACAGAAAATGGTGAAGATAGAACCGATATTTATTATGAGTATACGTTTACTTACCATAGCTACTACTTTGTGTTTAAGATTGATTTCACTCAAGCAGAACCGATTTCATTAATTGAAAAAGTCGAACACCCTTCAAGCGAATTAGGTTATGTTCAAGTCGATCGAGGGGTGATGATCAATCAAGTGATCCACACCTTATCGAATCAACAGATGATTAGCTATGACATCACGACGGATACGATTCTACAAACATTAATCTTCCCAGAATATCAAGTTGCTTAACTTTTAATCGGTTTTAATTTCATAGCAAATTTGGATTGCCGAATGGTTTTGACAATCGCTTGAATGACCGGACCAAAGGCAACGCCAAGGAAAAAAGATAAAACGGTAATTGAACTAGCGTTTGTCCCGGATAACAAACCATAAATGAATGCGAGCACAAATCCAAAATAAGCAACAATCGTTCTCATCATCGGGTAGGATTTTATCTTCAATACTTTCATCAAGGCAAACGTTAATTCTTCAAGAACCATTCCTGGGAATGTCGATAAAATTAAAAAAGCCGAACCAAAACAATAAACAAAAAAACCAACACTATGTGACAGGATTCCCAATTCTAAATTGGGAATGTACCATTGAGGAAAGATAAGAAAATCATAAACATCAACCATGCCGTTGATAAGGAATACGGAAACAAAAACAAATGCGGACTTTAAGTTTTTATTAATGATTAAGATCACTAGAATCATTGTATAAGTGTGAAGTGTTGAAGCAGTACCAAAGGTGAAGAACCCAAGAATGGGATTTAACAGTGCATTTAATTCAAATGCGGCGACACCCCAAGGTCCAAGTCCTAACGTACTTGATTTCATCAAGAAAACACCTAAAGATGCGGTTATAACACCAACAATATAAAGGAAAAGTAAATACTTAGATTCTAACAATTTTTGTTTCATAAATTACGATTGATGATTTCAAAACGTTTATAGAGATTAACAAAAAAGGTAATCAAACTACCAAAGGCTAAGGCAAGTAAAAAGGATAAGAAAGTGATACTTCCTAATCCATCTCCTTCCATTAAGGCGTAAAGAAGGCCAAGCGTTAATCCAGAAAATTCAATAATCCATCTTGCAAGCGTAAAGGATTTAATCTTGAAAACGCGGATCAAGGTGAGTTGGAGGTCATCATAAACATTGGGTGGAAATCCACTGATAATAATGGTCGCTAACCCCCAAGTCATGATGCATAACGCCAACAAGAAAAAAATCACGTTTAACCAAAAAGGGGATGGATTGGGAAATAAGAATGGCAAGATCACCACATCCCATAAATCAATCGATAATGAAATGAAAATCATTGGGAAAATGGCCATCAAAGCTTGCCACCTTTTGCCAATAACTAAAACGATTATTAATAAAAATGTGGTATGAATCAAAGAACTTTGACCTAGGGTGATGTTAATATTTCGAGCATCCAATAAACTTCTAAGATTAATCACCGCCGTATCCCAAGGGGCAACTCCCAAATTAGCACGAGAAAATAAAGATACACCTAAGCCTAAGGCTAATATGCCAATAAAATACAGGCTAAGATAACGGAAAGAAAATCGGATCCAAGTTGGTTTCACAAAAAAATATTATACGCTTTTCTTTGAAGGTTGAACGCGAATATTGTCGTGATTAGGTTTCCCTTTGTAGGATGAATAATAGGAAGAAAAATATTTCATCGTTTTTCCAACCGGTTTCCCGTCATAGTCAACACCATCTGTCCATTCTTTTAATACAGCTTTGCTTAGGTTACCTTGAATAAGTGACTTAAGAATTGGTTGTAAATAATTTTTTGCATCCTCAATCAATTGCATCATCGTCAAGGATGAACTTTTACCACTAACAGGGTCTTTCCATAATTTTCGAGTCACATTCAAAGAGCGATCTTTGACAGTGCTAGATAACCGATGAGGATGAATTAAACTCATTGGAAGTGAACGATAGCCCGAAACTAAAACCACGAGTAGTCGATTAAAGAAAGATCCGTGATATAAAACACGATATGTCGATTGCATGTCTTCCACGGCTAATTGAAAAGTTTGATGTTGCACTTGCTTGGGAAATGCTTGGAAATAAAGTTGACTAATCGTTTGTAAATTTACCTTTGAAATGTCTAGGGTTTTTTTAGGTTGGTATGTTTTGGTTTCCAAGTTTAATTTATCAACAATGGCAACATCCATTTCTACTTCTAAACGAGCGTGGTCAGCACTATAATGACCCGTTAATGATCCATGTTCATCAAAACCTGTACGATAAAAAACATACGGATGGCAGGTTCGATCAAGGGCATAGTGGGTTAATGCACCGAGGACATATGCCTTGGTCACGTCATCTGCTTTTGAACCAAACCAACCCTTTTCAATCAATGGCCAAAGTGAATCGACTGGATCTTGATTGTGTAGTGTAGAACCAAATTGATTAATGGTGGTTGTCGATAATCGTTTCTTAAGTATGGCGTGGCCATAAAAAAAGAAAGGATCAGGACCTTGTGATCCTAACCACACGCTTGATTGTTGTGTAGTCAAAAAAGGGAGCTTTTTTTGAACATCTTTAATGATGGTATTGGCAAAATACTGATGCGTTAAAATGGAAGGCATATCAATTACTTATCTAGGTATGTAATTGGAATTTTTCGAGCGCGATTGAAAAGGAATCCACCTACGAAAAATAAAATAATGAGCGCTAAGATCCCATAACGCATCGCTCCTGGGAAATTAGGATCCACAATTTCAGTGGTGTTACTAATGATTAAAACAAGCGAACTCACAAGGGCAATAATTGCAGGTCCCATGAAAGCTGCAACACGAGAGAAAACGGTGTATAAACCAAAAAATTCATTTGCTTTTTCTTTAGGGATGATTTTACCAAAGTAGGATCGAGATAGGGATTGAATTGCACCTTGTGACGTTGCAACGAGTAAACCTAAAATCGTAAACATCATTACGTTATTAATAAAGAAACCAAATAAACTAATGAATGCATAAACACCAATGGTCACCAATAATAAATATTCAGTTTTAAATCGCTTGGCAAGTTGAGCGAATAATAATGCAAAACCAAAGGCTGCCACTTGAATCATTAAGAAAATAGGTAACAAGACATCGTTTACATTTTCTCCAGTCACTTCCGGTATAGCATTAACGGCAAAAGGAACCGCCTGAGAAATGATCGTGTGGACACCATCGATATATAAAAAGAAAGCGATTAAAAATAAAAATACTTTTCGATATTTTTTTGCTTCTTTAAAGGTGGATAAAAGTCGCGCAAACGATTGCTTAACAGGATTTTTTTCAGGTTCAATACCATGGACTTGTTTGACATGTTTTAAGAATGGCAACGAAAAGACAAACCACCATAAAGTTGTCACTAAAAAGGTTAATTGTAAATCGATTGGATCTGGTAAAAGCATAATAAAAGCGATACCGATGATTAAAGGAATGGTAGAACCACCTAAGTAGCCAAAGGCATAGGCAGTCGTGGAGACATTATCCATACGTTCATCAGTCGTAACGTCTACGATGAATGAATCATAAAAGACATTCGTCGCATTATATGCAAGATAGGCAATGGCAAAAGGAATTAAAACGAGCCACCAATGAAAGTAAGGATAAAGTGGAATTAAAACACTACTAAAGATACCAACATAGAAAAACAATTTAAAAAAGCGATTTTTTGTACCTCGATAATCCGACAACGTTCCTAGTATTGGTGAACTTATCGCAATGATGATGGAAATTGTTGAGATGATGACTTGGTAAAGAATAGAGGATTGATCGTTGGTTAAACCCCCACCACCCTCTGTCGATAAATATGCATAAAGTCCAGGAAAGATAAAGGTTGCAAAGACAACCGTAAAGGCAGATTCTGCCCAGTCATAAAAGATATACGCCCATTCTTTTTTTGTAAACTTAGCAGGACTCTTTTTTAATGATTTTTCCATAATGAACCTCTAAGCGTCATTTTACCATTGTTTCTTCAAATCCTTGCTTTCGGATTTCTTTTTAACCCAATCTTAAAGAATGTACAATAGGAATATGCTTGAAAATCTATGGTTAACGTTTGAAGTTTGGGTTTTTTCGCTTGGATCGATTGGTATGGTAATCGTATTACTTGTTGCATTTCTCCATCCAACGCTAGAAGGACCTGCAGCAATTTTACTTTTAAGCATTCTTACGATTTTCTTTGGGGACGTCTGGGTTGCAAGTGGGGTACTTTGGATTGCATATACAGTGGGGTTTACTTTCTTTTATTACGTCATACATTGGTTACACCAAAAAACAAATAAAGTTGTTGAAAGATTCTCGCCTACGAAAAAGGCTATCGAATGGGTCCGTCGCCAACCAACTTGGAAACATATCTTAGTAATTGGTATGCCTTTGGTTTATACCTATCCTTTAAGAATCGCATTTACGATTCAACATCAAAAATTCTATCCTTTTTTTTGGCAAACATTTTTACAATATGGCGTCTTAACAGTGGGGAATGTATTGCTTTATTTTGGGATCATGCAATTGATCTTTTTTGATTTACCAATTTGGATTATCACGGTGATTTTGGCAGGTATTTCCGTTGGAATCTATCTGATTAAAACCAAAGTAAAAATTATTTAATTCTCTTTGTTGAGTGGCGAATAATTAATTGCACCGGAACTTTAGTTAAACCTTTGCTTTGATCTTGTGTTTCAATCATCGCTAATAATTTCATCGCTGCGGTTTCCGCTATTCTTTTTTTATCTTGGCGAATGGTGGTTAAGGATGGGGAAAATAAACTGGCAAATTGAATATCATCATAACCAGAAACAGAAACGTCTTTTGGAACACGATACCCAAGTTCCCTTAAGGCCATGATCAGTCCCATCGCAATATCATCTGAAAACGCAATGATTGCTTGCGGTTTAACTTGCCAACTTTGAATCCATAAAAGCGCTTGTTCATAATAATGTTTAACACCATATTTATCAGTTGAAAAATACGATTCCTTAGGCCGATCCGTCTTGAATTGAAGTGTTAATTTTTCAAAGGCTTCTGTGCGTTGTTGATAGGCTCGTGAAAAAGTTGAACCCGAATAGGCATAAATCGTACGAAAGCCAAGTTGGATGAAATGTTTAAAAATAAGTTCAATACCTTGATAGTCGTCACTAATCACGGTTGCAAGTGATGGGGCCACCATATCGACTGAGACACAAGGAATATCAGCGCGAATTAATTCTTGAATATCGACCGCATTGATATCACCTGTTAAAAGCAAAACGCCATCAACACTTTTATTGAGCGCCCATTGCAAATAGGTTTGTTCTTGATCACCAATTTTCTTAGGAATAAAAACAATTTCGTAACCCTTATCCTCAATATAATTTTTGAAAGCTTGAATAATCGATCCAAAAAAAGGGTGTTCAAGACCAAATGAAGCAATATCGGAGAAGACAACTCCAATGGTCCACGTGTGTTCTGCTTTGAGAATACGCGCAGAATGACTCGCAACATAACCTAAAGCTTTGGCGCGATCAAGGACGCGTTTTCTAGTCTCTTCTGTGACACTCCCCTTATCATTTAAAATTTTACTAACTGTTCCAGGTGATAAAGAAAGATCGGCAGCAAGTTCGTGAATGGTAAGTTTGTGTCGTTTATTTTTCATCAACGATGATTGTGGCAATTGATTTTGCTTCTAGGGCAAATGTTTGCCAAGTTCCCTTTATTTGCATTGAAAAAACTTGTGATAATGGACTGCTATTGAGTAAGACGATGACCTTTTGTTGGTCAGGTCGAACATAAGCAACACCTTGAACGCCTTCAGGTAGATTCGTATCTAAAGTAATTCGCTTTGATTGAGGAGGAATAAATTTTGAAAAATGCCCGATCGCATAATAAGTGCTATTTTTGATGATCGATTGGTTTCGTCGGTCAAATAAAATAGGCGCATCGCAGTAGTTACCAACATGATTGGGTCCACCTTGTTCATTTAAAACTAAGTTCCAATCGATAAAGCCTTCATTACCTTGTAAAAAATCACCGATAATATTTCTAGCATAACGTTCCCCAGTATCCCAAGAACCAGGACGAGGACCACCTTCAATACAACCTTCGGTAAACAGTAAATGCTTATCGGGAAATAAAGCTTTTGTTTTTCCTACGTTTTCAAATTTTTCTTCGCCATACCAATGAAAAGCAGTGCCCCAAACGTATTGACTTGCCTTCGCGTCGGCATAGATAGGTGTGACACGTTCAATCATGATGTCGCGATTATGATCCCAAACCAATAATTTGATTTGATCCTTAAAATGTTTTTGTAACAGCGGTCCTAAATGAAATTTAATGAAATCTCGTTCTTGTTCGGGTGAGTATAAACAAGAATCCCATACTTGTTTTGCTGCAGGTTCATTTTGAACGGTCACACCCCAAGGTTGAATCCCTTCCTTTTGCAGAGCTTGAATAAATTTAACGTAATAAAGTGCCCAAATCGATTGAAATTCTGGTTTTAAAGTACCACCATGATTCATTTGCAGATTATCTTTCATCCATCCAGGTGGTGACCAAGGTGAAATTAAAATTTTCAAATCTTTTTGTTTTGCCAATACTTTTTTTAGCATCGGTAAGACATACCAGGATTCTCTAGCAATTGAAAAAGTTGATAACGTTGTATCACCATAATCAACATAGGTATAGTTACCTAAAGCAAAATCACTAGAATTCATATGGATGCGAGTGAAGTTATAATCTAATCCATCTTTTGAAAAATACAAATTAAGTAAGGTTTGAATCAATGTTTCGTCATGGTTTTCTTTCATCGTATAAGCTGCTGATTCTGTTAAAGACCCACCAAATCCTAAATGGGTTTGAAAAGTTTGTTGAGTATTAAGTTTTAAAATTGAACCTTGAGCGGATGAACTCGTTTTCGTTGCAAGTGGTGACCATCTTGCTCCCGATGCAGCACTATGAATGACTTTCATTCTTGATACACCTCAATTTTTTCAACATCCATCACGTATGGCATGTCTTGTTCTTCTATCTTGCCGCCCCACGTTCCACCCACAGCAATATTCATGATTAAGTAATATGGTTTATCAAAAGGCCAGCTTTCAACCGAATCTCCTACTTTTTTTTCAAAGGTCACATAATGAACGTCATCAATAAAAAAGCTAATCCCTTCCGGTCTCCAAATCATCTTATAGTCATGGAAACCTTCCATGATGCCAGGAATTCTTTGAAATTTTGTACGTTGGGTTTTAATAATATGATTGTGCAGTTGGGAGTGCAAACTAAAGTGCATGACTTCCGGATCATGTCCCACCATCTCTAATAAATCAATTTCCCCGCATAATGGCCATTTTACCTCACCGATGTCATGACCTAAAAACCAGATTGCGGGCCAAGAGCCTTTGCCATGTGGGAGTTTTGCTCTGGCGATAAAAGTTCCGTATTGCCATTCTTTTTTATCTTTAGTATTCATGCGTATCGATTGGTAGCGGCATTTATTTAAGGTTGGCGAAACATCAGCGATAATCCGCAAACCTTGTTTGGTTATTTGTAGATTTTTTGGAGAATCAACATAACATTGCCGTTCATCATTGAACCATTTCTCACCAACTTCAAGGTTCCAAACATCGCGATTTAAGGTGCGGAATGTTTCTTTGAATACAAGTTTACGATGTGGTTTTAACATACTTTTATCCTCCGAAGGTAAACGTAATCGCATCCGATAAGGGAGATGTTCGACCGACAAAATCTACCGCTTCCACTTGAACTTGATAATCGCGGGCTTCTAATCCGACGAAGGTGTATTGATTAATTTTTGCTTGGCGGTATTTGACGCCATCTAAATAGATTTCATAATGGCTAACCCAAGTATCATCCGTGGGTCGGTTCCAATGAATCGTATTATCAAGTTGCGAAGTGGCAAGTGCGGTTGGTTTTTCAGGCGCGGTTAAGTCATGTCGTGCATAATCCCATTCATATAAGCGAAGGTAGTCTATTTCAAAAACGGTAGGAAAGGCAAGTGGATCAATGCCTTGCACACCACCCCAGCTTCCACCAACTGCTAAATTAATGATGAAATAAAATTCTTCTTGAAAAGGGAAAACGTCATCATGGGGTACGTCCTGATTGAATTGAGGGACATATCGATAGGTTCCATAAGGATTACCTTCTACAAACATTCGAATTTCTCCTGGAAGCCATATCATTTCATATTCGTAGAACTGATTTTCGGGATCAATTAACACTTTTGAGGCACTCGGATTGTTATTTTTGGTGTGATTAAATTTCGTTGTATGCGTGGCAGAAAACACGGTACCAGGATCATAACCAACATATTCGAGTATGTCGATTTCACCACTGTTTGGCCATTGGCCAAATCGATTAAAGAGGGGTAGCATCCAAACCGCCGCCCATGTTCCTCTTCCTGCAGGCATTTTAGCCCGGAAGGTAACACGACCAAATTGAGGATTCACTTTATAACGAGAATTGATACGACCGCTGGTATATTGTTTGCCTAAATAATTTTCTCTTTTGGCCGTAATTTTTAACGTTCCATCACTGACGGAAATGTTTTCATGACGATAATATTGGGCTTCCTGGTTACCCCCACCGTCGCCATTGACTTCGACATTCCAATGATCGGTTGAAAGGGCATCACCATTAAATTCATCTGTCCACGTACAAACCCATTGATTATCGATTGTTTGAACGCCACAACCTTCAACAGGCGTTAGAGGCAAACGTCCATTGGGAACACCAGATGACGATGAAGGACTAACACTTGGATTCACGCAAGCAGTGACGGTAAAGACTAAGAAAGTGAATGGCCAAATTTTTTTCATACTATTCTCCAGTAATCCCCGTTTTATCAATGCTTTGTGTAAATAACTTTTGACCAAAGAAATAAAGAAGGAGTAAGGGTAGAATCGTGAGCATATTCCCTGCTAATAATATCGCTTCGTTGAGTTCAGCACCAGGCGTACCGGGTGGGAAAATCGTTTCGTAGGATGAACGGAACGCTTGTAACCACAAAGGCAATGTGACTTTGTCACCGACGTATAAACCGGTGATAAAAGATTCATTCCAATACCAAACAAAACTAAAGAGGAAAACGATCACAAAAGAAGGAATTGCCAAAGGTAGAATAATGGTCCGGAAAATTCTTAATTGACCGGCACCATCGACTTCAGCAGATTCAATCAGAATCCCGGGAATGGTTCGATAGAAGGTATAAAAAATTAAGATATAAATCGCCGCATTAATCCCTTGTCCCGTCATCGCTGGCAAAAGCATCGACCATTCGGTGGAGATGATTTCCAATTCTCTAAAGATCAACATATTTGCGACCATCGTCACTTGTTGAGGAAGGATAAAGGTTGCGAGCATGATGGCAAAGAATAAGCGTTTGAATGGGAAATCAAAACGCGCAAACCCATATCCAATCAAGGCACTGGATAAGGTGGCACTGACACTGACCTTTAATACATAGACGGTCGAATCAATAAACGATTGTGGTAGGCTCAACACTTGGAATGCACGTTCATAATTTTCCCACATTAATAATGTAGGAATCCATTGCACACCTGGATTAATCAAATCATCCACAGACTTTAAACTATTGATCAACATAAATAACAAAGGATAGAGATAGATATAACTAAAACTAATCAGTAATAAATAAATGACGAATTTATATAACAATCCATCCGTTAATGTTTTGCCAAGCCAAACTTTTTTAATTTTTTGTTGGTTTGTTACGCTTAAAAATGAGGAAAGTTTCATTTTAATTTTCCTCGCTTTTCTCTGGTGATACTGGTAAAGACTAAAATCAAGATGACCATGCATAAAAAATAGACCCATGCCATTGCCGCCGCATAACCATATCCAAACCAAAAGGCAGAGTCAGGAGCCCCAACTAACATATGGGTTCTCGTTAAATCTAATATGCCACCGGGTTCAACAAATAACGACATGGAGACAACAACGTAGACAATGGAAATACCTGTAAAGGGCATTAATGAAGGCAAGGTAATTTTCCAGAAGCGCATCCATGGTGAAGCTCCATCCATGCTTGCAGCCTCATACAAACTAGGATCGATTTTTTGTAAACCGGCTAAGTAAATTAAAATCGGAATCCCTGCATACCATAGGATTAAAAGCATCGAATTAATAACCGTCGTGAGTGGATCAGCAAGAAACCCTGGTAAGTTGTTGACGATATAACTATAGATGCCACTAGCCTGTAAGTTGGGTAAGGTAATCGCGCTTTGGGCATTGAGTTCATTGATCACAGGTCCAGTTGAAATAATCACCGGAAGGAAGAAAATCGTTCGCCATAAGCTTTTGGTTTTGATTGGCATGTTCACAAGAACGGCGATGATGATAGAAAAAACAATAATGATCGGGACTGCTACAATCATGCGACCAAGATAATTTGAATACGCAGGAACAAGCGTTTGACTACGGAATATATTGAGATAATTTGTAATACCAATAAAGGTCGTTATCACACCTTCTTGTAAGTTGTAATACGCCTCATGGAAGCTCAAATAGAATGAATAGCCTAATGGATATAAGGTAAATATGGAGATGCCAATCAGCCATATGAGAATGAAGAGATAACCGTAAAAAGCATGCCGACGTTTTCGAGTGATTCTAATGGTGATGAAAGAAAAGATTTTAACCGTGTTACCAATTTCTCGATAGATAACATTATGTCGTAAGCCGTAAAATATTTTATCGAACATTGGTTGAACATGCTGTTGATATAAACGCATAAGGTTTGTGAAAAATTGAACAATCATTTGCCAGATTTTATGAAATGGAGAAGGATGTTTTGTGTTCATAACACCACCTCATAATCTAAAGCGCTGATGGTGACACCATCAACGGTCACAGGAGCAGATCGGTAGTTGACATAGAGGGTAACCCCATTATCATATTCAACACGACTAACACCGGTTTGAATCATGGTTCGATGGGTGATTTTAGCTCCCAAGGTTGGATTGAGAGCAGTGGAAACATATGCGTACACATCTTGGATATCTTCGCGGAAGTCTTCAAAGGCTGTTGTGAAATATTTATTGCTGTAAGTATAACGTAATTCACTACTTGGTTTTTCGGTTAACAAGTAACTTGGATTCACGGCAAAATCAACCATTTGTAGTAAGCGTTCTTTACCAAGGGCATTGAAATTTAAGTAAGGGGTAAAGGTAGGAATGTAACCCTTTAAAACATAAGGCACAAGCGGAACTAAGTCGGTGAATAAATCAAGTTGACTATTGGTGATAGGCATATCAAGATAATGATTTAAGTAAGGGAACATATATGCAGAAGGACGATCCATCGCCGAGGTAGGTAAAGTAGCTGCCATCGCTGTAACTGTATGGAGCGTTTCACTTCGATTCACTCGTTCATCATCATAATAGCTATATAAAGTGTTTCCTAACGAGGGGAAGGCAAAACCAGTCGCGCCAAGCTCTTCCATTGCATTGAGATCATTGGCAAGTTTTTGCTCTGCGATGGATGGGTATAAATAGTATTCATCAATCGGTTGATTATCAAGACGATTGAGGCGATAACTCATTTTAAGTTTAGAGTAATTGCGTGCGACATCACGATTAAATTGAACACGTGATGATAATTCACTACTCACTAAATAATCTTGTTCTAGATATATGTGTTGACCATCAGCATTCACATCGTCAATCACATCCATCAAACCTTGAGGATTAGGCAGATTAAAATAATACGGTTGACGATACGCCAAGCCATCTCCAGACCATCCTTTGAGGACAATCACTTGTTCTTCGATTCCATCTTCCATCAACTGATCGCGAATAGTTTGAACATCATCCATCGATGTCATGGTTAATCGAGAAGTCCCAAAGAAAGTCGGTTCTTGTTCATGAATCAACATCGCGATTTGCATCGGTGTTTGATTAGGTTCATGCTGATTTAGCAATTGACGGGCCTCTAAATTGGCTTGATAGGATTGTGCCATCCCAACATAACTTGCTTGATCATCTTTCAATAATTGGTAGACACCATGATAAGGTTGCATCACCATTTCATCAGGTAAGACATCTTGACCATCGCCAGCACGGTTAATAATGTTTCTAAAAATTCTTCGAACATTATAACGATTCGTAATGCGATGATATCTTGTATTTCTTCCCCAAAAATTCGCGAGTAAAGTCGCGTGCTCAGCACCTTCCACAATCTCATGATAAAAACCAACTCGATCGACTTGATGAATCATTCCATAGATTGGCAGCGACAATTCGGCAATCGACGTTCGAAGATAACCCAAATCAGAACCAAAGTAATCCGATTGATAGGTTTTATCAAAACGTTGATTGGTTCTCACCAATGCACCAACTCCATCAGGGATCACAACATAACCTGGGTAAACATCTTCTCGCGCAGCCCCAAAGTAAGGGAAAAATTGTAAGCCCAACAACCGATACTGATCATTGGATTCTTGGACCGTACTCGGATCAAATTGCACGGAGAATCCGTTGGATTGTAAGCCTATTTGAATATCGAATTCAAAACCATAATTGGTGATGTTGATGGTGGTCTTAAAACGAGTCGCATTGAGATTGGAGGTGGTGACTTGAACACGATTTCTTTGATAACTATTCGCCTCTAATAAATAAGGATTGGTCCAATCAATATTCGTGAGGTCTTGAGAACCATTCGTTTGATAACTGGCATCAGCGATGGTATAAAGTGATTCAACTTTAATCGCACTACTACTAATATTGTTTGTACGAATCGATTCAATCCATAAACCTGAATTCATGAGGTTACGGTTGGCGGTGTTATCTTCTCGAGTTTGCGAATAACCTTGGAACTCTGGTCTAGAAGATAACATATAACCGGTGGCTTTATCTTCAAGAATTAAAGAGTAAGAGTCTTTTTCAAAGTATAAATTCAATTGATTATTTTCAAGCATCAATTCATATCCAAGGATGTTGAGTTGTTCGCTGGTATATTGCAAATTAAAATCTTCTTCAAATCGATTTAAGACCGATTCATTTTGTTCATCGACTTGGGTATATCTTGAACTACTTAATAATTGATTTTCAATGAAAGCAAAATTATCAACACGTGGCGCCACCAGCAAAGTAGGATCTTCACGCGTGGTGACGACTAATACAGGGATGAAAATCATCGGGATGATGAGGCGTGATAACTTAAACACGGCTGTTCACCTCCTGGATGATATCGGCAATTAACTGGTAAACTTCTCCGAGTAAGAAGACAATAATTAAGGTTAAGGCAAGCAACATAATCGCAGTGAAAATCGTGATGAGTATGTTTTTAAAGGTTGGCTTAATGTCATAGAAATGAATTTCTTTAACCATAATAAACATGTAAATAACGGTAAAGCTTACACCAATACCGTAGATAAGTTCATAGATGAAACTTTCATTCGCGGTTAACGCATGAGAAATCACCGTGAGGATTGGGAAGGTGATGATCATCGGCAATAAGGTTAATGCGGATGCTTGGAAAACTTCACTTAATTTGCCATCACCATCTCGAATCGAACAGACTAAGTAATTGCTAATGACCCATAAACCAAAAGGAACAAAGACCCCAATGATTTGTTCAATAATATTGATTTCAGATGTGATTAATCCATTGAATAAAAAATTCGTTTCATAAATCCAAATTAAATACGTGACAAAGAAAGCAATTAAATAAAGGAGAGCACTACGGTTACTAAAGGTTTTGTGACGTTTAATATCATCATAACCATCAACGGGTTTCGCAAAGACTTGGAATGGAAACCGTAATTCATTTAACCAAGTTGGTACATTGGCTTTTTGTTTGAAGTTGGAAACTTGCGTTTGTAACCAAACAAACCCAGGAATAAATTTTCGAATTGCATAAAGCACTGCAAGAATGATGAGCAGAATGACGAAGGTGTTTCCATTCGCTAGTAAGAATTGGTTTCTAACTTCCCAGTAAGCATTCGAGTAACCACGCGTATCTCTAGCTAGTCGGTAATAAGTTAATGCTGATTCATATTCCTGAAGGGCATAATAGGCATCACCTAAACCTTGGTTGGCCAAATCAAAGAGCCGATTCATTTTTAAAACATTTTGCCAAGGCACTAACGATTCTGCGTATTTGCCATCAAAATATAAATCAATCGCCTCGTGAACTAAATCTGCAAAATCAGTAGGGATAAAAATTTGTAAGGCAGCGGTTGCTTCATCCACTGCATAGATATTATTGCGAGAATCAATCGCAATCCCTTTTGCTCTTTTAAATAATCCTTTTTGACCAATCGAATCTGGACCAGAAAATAAAAATAACACCGAACCATTGGGGTCATATTCCACGATATAACCTTCTGAGGTTAAGGTATAAATTGTGTTATAAGGACCAACCGCAATATCTTCCACGGTTTCAAATCCCCAGACAGATTGGTTGTAGATGACGTTAGCAATATTCAGTTTTAAATAACCATCTTGATCTTTAGTTGAGGTTAAAATTAAACCGCTTTGATCAATACTAAGGTTATAGACTGGCTTAGGAATAATTTGGAAAAAATTACGCCTTGTTTCTTCATCAAACAATAAAGAACGAATCGTATTTTCTAAGGTTGCAGGTATGCGATTGCCACCAAAATAACCAAAGAATTCCCCATTATTTTTGAATTGGGCAAGACCATTGACGTTACCTGCCAATAAGACATACACGTTACCGCCACGATCAGTGACAACTTTGGTTGGATCAAAGGGATCACTTTCACCGAAGAAAGGTGAGTTGAGCGGTTTTTCATACTCGGCTTGAATGACATATTCGCCTTCGTCATTGACAAATTGATAAGCTTTTTTATTTGCAAAATCCGCAACATAAATCGATCCTGATTCATCGACATGGACACCCGTAGGCTCGTTTAATATTCCTAATCCAATTTCAATGGCCTCATCATTTTGTAAGTTATATTTGATGATGGATTTTCGACCCTTATCGGCAACATAAACGGTGTCTTGGCTATCGACATAAACATCCTGAGGTGAAGATAAGGTGAATTCACCGAGTTGATTTGTTAATGACAATGGTAAATAGGCATCTTGCGTTTGAATAAGTTGTTGACGTGAACTTGCATAAGTATAGGTTTGGTAAGGTAAACCATTGTCTGCAAGCGTTGGTAAAACCGTTCTTTGAGGCATCATTAACCCTAAGTTTGCAAAAATGAAAAGGTAAAGCCAACGTTTCATATTACTTTAACCCTGAGTGTGCCATGGTCGACATCACCTGACTTTGTAAAATAACAAATAAAACTAAGTTTGGAATAAACATCAATAGGGAAGCAGCCGCAGCCATCCCTTGACCGGCGACGGTATTACCAACACCGGACGTTAACGTTTGTAAAAAGAAAGCAAGCGTTCTTAAACTTTCATCGTTAATAAATAACGTCGATGTAGAAGTATCATTCCAAATTAATTGGAAGGCAAGAATACCAACGGTGGCAACAGCAGGGGCAATCATCGGCATGATGACTTTAAAGAAAATTTGCATTTCACTCGCACCATCAATCCGTGCTGCTTCAATAAAATCATTGGGAATTTGATCAATAAATTGTTTAATTAAAAACATTGCAACTGGCATCGTAATTAAAGGAAAGATATGAGCAAAGTAGGTATCAATCATCCCCGATTGGGCAACCACAATATACCGAGGAATTTGCACGGCAATCGGTACAAACATCAAAGAAATGGTATTGATTTCAAATAATAATTTCTTCCCTCTAAAGTGTAACTTCGCTAAACCATAGGCAGATAACGCTGTAAAAAGAATCGCCAAACCCACACCAACACCTGTGATAAAAACGCTATTTAAAACATAGCGAGAAAACGGAACCCCGGAAGTTGATACCAATCTCGCTAACTCAATAAAGTTATCAAAGGTTGGATTCTTAACAAAGAATGAAGGTGGATAAGCGAATAATTCAGACTGAGGTTTAAACGCGTGATTGACGATAAATAAAATCGGTAAAATCATTAAGACTGAAAACGAAATTAAAATAATGAAAAAAGGAAGTTGTCCTTTGTGGAAACGATCTGGATTAATTTGTGTTCCTAAAAATTTGGATGCCATTAGTCTTTTTCTCCTAAAAACTTCCAGGTCACTTTAGAAATGGCATATACCATTAATAATAAAATCACGGAAACACTTGCTGCGTATCCCATCATATATCGAATAAATCCAAAGTCTTCAATATGATTAACAATTAATTGACCGGCATAGTTTGGTGTGGGATTTGTACCTGATAAAGCCACACCAATAGCACCCGCTTGGAAGGTACCAACTACGGCCATCACTGCTCCAAATATCATTTGTGGTTTCATCGCAGGGATAGTGACATAA
>JACCDP011326467.1_pt1 | contig 20056 bp, 22 predicted proteins | sample 7445841 | NCBI WGS metagenome assembly JACCDP01 (sample SAMN15323441, study PRJNA562643) | freshwater metagenome | isolation source: river surface water | place: USA:Blue River Watershed | collected 2017-08-17
ACCCGCTAACACCAACTTCTTCCAGAGCAGGTTCTTTCCCCCGAACCGGAAGACCATGTGCCTCGCATCGATTTGGTAGCTCATGGCGGGGATGAAGATGTACGCATTTTTTGCGTATCGCAACATCTTTTTTTATTTCGTCGCAAGGCGCTTTCTCGCAACGTATTGGCCCATGGAACCTGTCTCTTTCGACACTCTCGTTCAGCGTTTTACCGGTGTACACGGCATTCAGGCAGGTCTTCTTGTCCTTGCGCCCAAGGTGCATTCCGACTCGGGGCCAATTGCAACCATGGGTAGCGCACTGCCACCGGACACCATTATCCCCAAAGGCGCAGGGATTTACGACGAGAACGGTATGCTACCGAAGATTGAAGGCAAGGGGCTGGAGTTTATCGCTTACGCCTAGGCTCAAGAGCCTTCTCAAACAGGTCTGCTTCAGCGTCTCTGCGGCGCTGTAAGCCTTTGGTGTTAGGCCACAACCGCTTCATCGAGCGGATGAGTGCTGGTACGTCGTAGAACCGGCGATCGCGCATGGCGTTCTGAATGCCCAGCATCTCCGAGCGTCTTTCCCCGGCGAGTGCAGTTCCACGGTTGAACACCAATGAGATAAGAGCGTCACGCGCCTCGTCAGGCAGGTCTTCTGCCTGTGGGTAGATGCGTAGCATCCGCAGGTAAAATGTTGGCAGCGTGTTCTTTTGGAAAACCTCGATGGCCTTTTGCCAGAGGATGACAATCGATCGCATTGCTGGCGAGGCGTGGAGGAGCTCGCGAGCTGCGTTGGCCTTAACTCCGAGGGCGGCGGTGAGCGCAACGTAATCGGACTCAGGGAGAAGTTCCTCCCACGCTTCCTCGAACTGCTGCGGTGTGGTGTAGCCCAAGTCGTAGCCAATCCCAATCGTCACCCCGCTTTGCTCCCCAGGCCAAGTAGGACTCTGAAGGAACTTGCGGTAGTACTCCTCACCGCCGCCCACCTCGAAATCGATGATGAGCTTTAGACCGTCGTCAGAGAGAATCATTTGTGTTCTTGGAAGAACCGCTCTGATATTTCGCTCACCTTCTTCCAAAGCTCTTTGCGGTCATCCTCGCACTCGCGAATCTTCTGTGAGAGATACCAGATAGCAACCGCCAGCGCACACGCCAGCGGCCCTTGAGCAACAAGTTGGTTCACCATGGGTTCAAGTGAGATGTCGGCAATCACGGTTTCTCCTTACGAAAGATGTTGATGGCGCTGTAGACGCTTACGCCAGCGGTAAGAATCGCATCGGATTGGTCTGGGGCCAGTTTTAGCCCAAAGAGCGTTGCCAATGAAACCAGCCCACGCCATGTGGAGGGCTCGAACAACCGGTTCAGTATGTACTTCATAATCAGAGATTGAGAGCTGCTTTCAAACCGTCCACGTCTTGGGCCGCATCAATGGCGACCTGCACTTGAGCGTACTTCTCCCGAATCAAAACGCGAGCCGCTTCAGCGGTCTCTGCTTCATTTGGGATTTGTTTGACGATTGCATCGTCGTATGGGGCGAACTCCGCAGCGCGTAACTGGCGGCGTTTGTCATGAGCGATGGCCTTCGCTTTATCGAAGTTGATGGTAATCATGGCTGAAACTCCCAAGCGTTGCGGAACGTGCGATCGGTTGGAATCTCGCTCGCATCCACGATTTTGAACGGCTTCCCAGCAGGAACGTCCTTGGCTGCAATCTCCTCAATGGACAGACTGCAATCTGGAGCAGGTATAACGATAGCAACTCCACCTTCGTCAGTTGGGTAGATAATGCGTTTGTTTTGCATAACGTGTTTTTATCGAATGATTGCAACCGTAACGTATGTCGGATCTGTAAAACCAGAGGAACCGGGTGCGCCTGACGCTATACCTAACGTACGAATACTTACACTATTTACAGATGGCGTAGTTGCTGCTTTTATATTTATAGTGCCTGAGTTGGCGGGGCCCCCACCAATCATCATGCCGCTCACGCAGTAATTGGCGTCTACCAATGCTGAAGCAAAGTTTATTGTGTAGTCGCCCGTGCCGTTGTCCGTAATGCTTGAAACATTGAAACTTGCTCGGATGAAATTGTTTCTGGTGACATTCCCACTTGGTATTGAACCAGAAATAGAATCAGTGACAGTAAAGCTGTTAGCGTCTAAGACGGTAATCGTATAACTTCCAGATGTAGCACCGCCCGTTGTAAAGGACAGGTTTGCAACTTGTCCAGTAGTCATATCGTGGGCGGTCAGCGTGACCGTAATCAGCGTCCCAACGCGAGTGTATGTTCCATTTGATGGTACTCCGTTAAAATTTACCCACGCTTTAACAGGACTTCCGGTTGCTGCCGTCGTATCGACGTACCCTTTTGTTGCCGCTCCAAGAGTCGCTACTGGAGCCCCAGAGAGCACAAGCAGCCCTGTCATGGTGTCACCGGTCTTCGCTACGCCTGCTGTAGTCTGCGTCGATGTGTCTGAGAAGCCAATGCCAGCCGCTGCCATATTGAGCTTGCCGGTCATGGTGTCGCCGGCCTTGTTGACTTTTAGAGCGTCCGCTGTGTCAACGTAGCCTTTGGTTGCCGCTTCCAAGGCTGCGCTCGGAGCACCCGGAAGCACAATAGCGCCTGTCATCGTTCCGCCGGTCAAACTCAACTTGGTAGCAAGGCTGGCGTTCACGCTGGCTTGAAACGCTGCGAAGTCTGCTTGCGACACATCACCAGCGGTGCTCATGGCCGAGTAAACGAGCTCGCCCTTGTTGTCGTTCACAACCATCGAGAAGTTCGTCGCGGAGGTGTACACGCGAGCTGGTGTGCCAGAACGCGAGAAGAAGCCATTCAACGTGCGCAGAGGCTGCGCTGCTGGCTGGGTAAGCGCATCGTCCCAGTACACCGAGATTGGGTTGGTGACCGGGTTCAAGTTCGCCGTTCCGATATAAACGTAACCGTTATTGAGCGGTGAGCCGTCTGTATCGGCGAAGGTCGTGAATGGAGAGACGATGTAGGCCATGGTGTGTTACTCTTGAGGTGGTTCTTCTTCTTTACCGCCAATCAGGAACGCAACGTTGCGTTGTGTTTGAGGCAGCTTAACAGCATCCGCGAATCTTTTGAATGCTGTACTGTTGACGGCGGTTTGCGCGGCCTTGGTGTAGGCAGTTGGGTTTGCCTGTGACGTACTCACCAACTTCCTGAACTCGGGAGAAAGCAGGAATTCATCAGCTCGAATCAGCAGGGGAATGGCTTGCTTGTTTCCAGATGCAGCTATGGCGCCACCAACTGCGCTACCAACAACTGGGCCTGCAACTACCCCAGCGGCAGAACCGGCGGCGAGTCCTTTAATCGATCGCACCACAGCATCGTACACCTTCTCAATCGTTGTCTCAGAAGCCTGCATGGCAGACTGTAATCTTCCGGTTGAAACATACTTGGCTTCAGCAGCCGAGATGTTGTCTGCAATCTTGTACAGGTTGTCCAAGTGACTCCTTGTTTCCGATGGCAGATTGGAGAACAGGACGTTCTTGGATTGGTTGTTGCTCTGGAGCCCCTCGTACCATTTTTTGAAGTACGTTGGGTTGAATGCCTCGTCCTTTACATTTGCACCAAATGCCGCTGCCAGTGATGACACCGCTGCGGTTTGGCGCATATCCTGTGGCATTTTATTGATGAGCGAAGCGTACTCGGTGTATGCGCCCTTCTTGGAAAGGTTTCTTGTTGCCCTGATTAAAGGTTCGCCAACTGTGCGTTGTAGATTTTCTCCAAACAGACTCGCTCTTGCACTCGAAACGTCTTTGAACTGCGACCAAAGAGAGTTTGCTTCCTTGACCAAATCCTGAGCACCTGCCGCTGTTGCTGCTGCATCAATGTCTTGAGTGAGAGTTCCGTAGTACAGCTTTGCAAGGCCGTCATCTAGGTCATTCAAGCCTTCAATGACATTTCCTCTACGCACCAATCCACCCACTTCACTTCTCTCCTGCTTCAAGCGTCCGTATGTGGGCGGCGTGTTAATCATCACGTTCTTCGATTGCTCAAGCTGCGCAATCTGGTTCAAAAGCTGTGGGTCTCTGTTTCCGCCAGCGACCTGCGCCCTCAACGGTGCAATCTGTGCGTCCACAAGAGAGATTTCCTGCGGCGTAAGTTTTCGTTTTGCCTGTGCAATCTCCAAGATTTTGCGTTCGATTTTCTTGAGCCCACCAACGTCTCCGCCAAGTTCATCTGTGAGTCTTCGCTCAATCGTTGCAACCGTGTTATCAAGTTTTACCGGCGTTTTTGCTGGAAGAACCTGTGGAATCTGCACGTTGTAGATATCGTCAGCCTGTTGCTCAAGAGTCTTGGCTATTGACTCCATCTTGTTGCTCAAGTTCAGATTGAGTTCGCTCAAATCAGTCGTACCGCCTGCCTGTTCAATGACCGATTGAGCCCGTGCTTTCAGTGCCTCAAGAGCGTTTTTCTTTTCAACGCTCAAACGAGCCCCATCCACCGATCCAACAGCCGCTGCCGCAGCTTGGAACTGCGGATTCTTGGACAGCAAGAAGTCTGGTATCTCGTCCACGTTCAGACCTAAATCAACAGCCGCCTGACGCACCGTTGGATCAGCCGCACCAGCCTCTGCAACAGACTGCATGGCTCGCTTGTCTCCCTTGATTGCGAGTGCAATGTCGTCCTCGATACGGCCTGATGGAGGTCTTGCGCCACGGAACGGCGCTCCACCGGCAAATCCGCCAGCTAAAGAGCCGGCAAACTGTGCCAGCGGCCCTCCACCGGCCTCTTGCACGAGTTGACCGCCAAGCCCAGCCGCTGCGCCTGCTGTAGCGGATTCTGCGGTGGATGTCGTCATTGCCTGCGCTACACGCTGCGCTAGGCCACCTGCCGTTGCTCTTTTGGCGACTTCTCTTGCGAGCGCATTGAACCCAATCCCACTGACTGCTCCACCGGTAACAGCCTCTGTGATTCGTTCTGCTGCGGTGTCTGGCTTCGGAACGCCAATCTGAGTGAGGTAGTGCTGAACAGCCTCATTTGGTAGCGTGTAGTTCGTGCCAAACAGTTTGTTAATGCCAGCGACAATCGGGTCTGCCATTGGCCCAAGAACAGCACCAGCACGCGCACCAAGGTTAGCACCGGTAGCCACGCCAGACGGCCCACCAAGCAAGCCAATGCCAGCCCCAACAAGACCGCCAGCCCCAGCCCCCGTAATCGTCGGCGCAGCGCCCCTCAGCGCAGCTCCCGCTAGTCCTCCAGCCGTCGTCTCCGGTATCCCAATCATCGCCTCTTCGCTGGCAGCAGACGGCAGCGGTGCCTCGGCTGGTGTAGCCTCTGGAGGAGCCGATGGGCCTTGCATTTCTGGGCCTTGCTCCTGAGGTTTTAAGCCTAACTTTCCAATAATTTCATCTACTGCAAATGGAATAGCTTCAGGCGAGTCAGCCTTAACCTCAAACATCTTGTCGCCGATCTTTACGTCGTAAACTGGCATGACTTTACTTCTGTTTGAATTCAAATGTCACTCCGCCGCGACTGCCTTGAGTCCAGCCTGCGCCAGCACCAGTTGGCACCGGCGGTGGTACGGACTTGTTCTTGAGTTGTTCTTCGCGCGTCTGTGGCGCTTTGCTTCCAAGTACAGACTCAACTGGCGCATTTGGAAGCGAGAAGATGTTTTGAATATCTAGGCCACGCCTTTCAGCAATAGCTTTGTTACTTTCTAGATATTTATTGTATTCTTTTTCAGATTGCTGCATCCGCCTTTCTGACATCCGAATCAAGTCGTCCCTGTCTTTCTCGGAAAGCTTTCCTCCTTCGTTTACTTTAGCAACAAGCGATCTGAATGCGGCTGGAATCGTCCCACCGGTAACCATTCCTGCTTCAGTCACGCTGACCGTTGACGTTGGGTCATTGATTTTGACAGCCGCAACAATTGCTGACGCATCACCAGGGATGCTCTTAAGTTCCTTTGCCAACTGAACCGCTGTGACGAGGTCTCTTCTTGCAATATAATTTCTAACAAAAGGTTCAGCCTCAAAGTTTTCTTTCATCTGAATTTCTAGTGAAGCTTTCTTCTCTGGGTCAAGCGCGCCAGATTTCTTGAAGTCTGCTTCTAAATCCTTAAGTCGAGCCTCTGCTTTCTTCAACGATGTCTCAGACTCGGTTTTGGCAACCTGTTCAGGAGCGCGTTCCTTGAGGAAACCCAAAAAAGAATCTGCTTTCTTTTGGTCTACTTTCAAAAGATTGCTGTAAGCAACATTTGCCCAGATTGCAGGAGATGCTTCTTCTGGCAGTCTGTCTAAAGCTGTCTGAAGCTCTTTAGACATCCGTTGAGCAACCGGATTCGGGTCTTTTGCAAATGCAGAAATCTGGTCGTTTATCAACTTAAACGCTCCGATGTTGTCCCCTGACATCCCAAACATCGCAGCGTCCTGCATGGTGTTCACAAGCCCATCACGGTACTTGTTTGGCATGGCTTTCAGGATGTTGTCATACCTTTCAGCTTCTTTTGAAGGCAGAAGCGCACTCAACTGCCCAATCTGTTGTACGGATTTTGGGTCGGGATCGTTTGGATCCATCTTGCTGGCAATCTGACCAAGACGGATTTGAGCTGCCGCAGTAGCAGCATCTAACTCTGCCTTGTTCAACTTCCCAATCACCGGCAAAAGCGCCTCTGTGCCAGCTTCTTCAGAGCTTACAAAGCTGTTGAAAGCCTTTCCAACTTCTTGTTGCCTTGCCCTCTCAGCCTGAAGCGCCTGCAACTGCTGCTGGAATCCAAACTCTGCACGCCTTGCCGCCGCCGCGCTCTGCGCCATCTGCTGTTGTTGGCCTTGGATACCGAGTTGAGCGGCTTGAATCTGGAGCGGGGCCATCATCGCCGCTTGTTCCTGCTGGGCGCGAGACGCCTTAATCCCCTCAATAGCTGAGAGCCCTTGAATCAGATTACCTCCGAACAGACCTGGATTTGGAGGCTGAATTGGAATGTTGTAGTTGAAATCAGCCATAATTTTATACGTTGGTAGACATGAAGCCAGACTGCGCCCCCTGTCCCATTGTCCAGTCGCCAGAACCGGCAAAGGATTCATAGCCGCCGCCACCGCCGCCGCCAAAGCCTCCACTTAACTGATTCAGTAGAGCGAAGTTTTGTAATCCGCTTCCAATTGCATTCGCCATACCAGTATATCCAGCAGCCTGAGCCGCTGCTGCTCCTTGAATCCCAGCGGCCTGCGCTGCTCCTTGTGACGAGAGAAGATTAGCAATTGCATTGCCAGACTGGATACCGCCAGCAGCCTGTCCTGCCGCAGACGCTTGACCCAAGTTAAGCATATTCTGCGCTGCTGCCTGTCCTACATTGGAGAGACCACCAAGACGTGCATACTGCTGATCGATAAGCTGATTAAGAAGCTGCGGACGGTACCGTGCCAGTGCGCTTTGAGTGCCATCAGAACCGCGCCTTCCGGTAGCTGACGCCGCTGCAAGAATCGCTTCCTCGCCCTGCTTGGCGAGTTCTTGGTAAAGCGGCCCCTGCTCAATCTGCTGGATAGCTTGACGTTGCTGTTCGATGCCAAGCTGTTCGTACTGCTTGTCCTCAAGAATCGGTTTAAATAGAGCCTGTTGCTGCGCGTATCCTTGGGCCTCAATGTTTCTGGCAGCAGCATTAGTCGATAAATCAAACTCAGCTAAAGCATCTTCTCCTTTGATTTTTTCTCTTTGTTTTTCTCTAGTTCTATAAAGCTCATCAATTTTCTCTTTTGTGATGTCAGCTAGTTGATTGTACTGCGGCGATTGTTGAATAGCGTAAAGGGCTCTTTGGCGCTCCTGCTCACCACCAAGACCGGCTAGACGTTGCATTTGCTGAATCGCTCCAGGGCCAGCGCCGATATATGGTTGTGTAAGCCCAGGCTGACCAGCATTGATGTATGGCGAGAGAATCTCCCGCATTGCATCAAACTGTCTGCGTTGCTCATAAATAGCAGCGTCTTGACCTCGCAACTGAGCTGCCGCTGCTCTTTCTGAAGCAGCCTTTGCTGCGCTAGAAGCTTTCTTTTGTCCGTAAATACTTGCGCCAACACCACCAGCCGCAACCCCAGCGGCAATCGCTGCTGCCGTGCCTGCGCCTGCTAAAGCCGCTCCTCCTCCTACTGCAATTGCTGTTCCTACTGCTACAAATGCCATTTTTTAATCCTCCTGAGTGGTTAAACTTTCAAGCAGAGCTTTTGCTTCTTCAAACTTGATGAAAGAGTTGCTTTTACGCACCAATGTTGACTCCAAAACCTCAACGCTGGTCTCGTCTGTTGGATGAATGGTAGCGAACTTCATCTCTTCCAAAATGAAGAGCACTTTCCTGACATTGGGTTTTGAGATGAAATAACACGGCGCAACAAGGTCTTCGATAACGCCGTCAATCATCACTCGGGCTTTGCCGGTAAGAACCACATTGAAATGCTCAGTAAGATGTTCGTGCCCAATGATAAAACTGCCAGCAGGCATTGTTATCTCGCGCATATAGACCCCAGGCGCGAAGTTGTGTTTTAACGGACACTCAACCTGTGGAAGATTGAGAAGTTCCTTCTCAAGGCTCTCAATCTGATCGTTTACCGGTACTGAAAGTTCTTCACTCATTACGTCACTTCCCTCCCAGAAGCAGTAATGGTGATTGAAACGGCTGCGCTTGCTAAGGTCGATATGCGTCCGCCTACTTCAAGAACCTGTCCGACGAGTTCCGGACAAGTGTAGGTCTCGTTTGGAAAAATAGTTCTGGCGTCGAGAATCAAGTTTGCGTCCCCTATGGAATCTGACAAAGGAACCAAGTTGACCGACAACGTCACATTGCTGGCAGAAGTGTTCGTCGCGGTAAACTTGTCGATGATGCACTTGGCATTAGACGCCGTGTACTGAGTCGTCTGTGAAGCCTCAGCCTGCTTGGGCGGGATGATGTTTTTGACGTTAACGGCCATACAGCGGGACAGTTGTTACGGTGAGAATAACGGACGGAATACCAGGCACCGGTGGGGCTGCGGTAAAAGCCTTGATTTCTAGGTCTGTCACGTCCGATGACCAAACAAACTCAAGGTAATCTCCCGCGTTCATTCTATACACGAAGTTCCATGCCGCAACACTTTCCGCGCTGTTGCCTTGAAGGCGAACTTGCGTTGCAGAATTGGTTTGGTTAATGCCATTGATAGCCGCCCACAGGTAGAACAAACCGACGCCTCCTGCGGTCTTGTCCAACTGCATTGAGAACTGGAAGTTGTATATGCCCTCAGAATCGACGTAAATGCGGCTTGCAGGCGTTCCAATGCGCACCCCGAAGCTCAGGTCTGTTGAGTTGAATGTGACGGCCTTTGGCGTATTTATGACCGTGGACGTTTGCGTTGTCGTATCATAAAAGGTGCCATACCGAAGCTGGCGCAGTGGTTCTGGCGCGGGAGCTGTGGCATATAGCTCAACAAGCTTTGAGAGGCGTTCGATGGAGTCCAGCGCCTGCTGTGCATTTGCTTGAGCGCCGGCGGACTCGAACTCGTTCGCTTCGGTGGCTGTAGGGACGCTGGCAAAGAGTTCCTCGAAAGCTCGGATTGCCCGTTGATCAGGCAAGAACTTTGCTAGGTCGTTTCGGTTGAGATTGATGCGGTTCGCCATTACCAGACAAGTGGTTCGAGCCTTGCGTCAAGTCGTGCGATGGACATATGCGCGTCACTCGTCCCACGGAACCGGTACGTCCGCCAATCTCCCATACGACCGTTACGCATCCACGTCAGGCGCTTGTAGTAGTCGCCAATCTTACCGGCCTTTATGCCGCGTTCGACCGAGTAAGTCAGACCGTCTGCTGAGTAGCTTGCGAAGATGGTTGGGTCAACGCCAAGCGCCACCCGCCCGGTAAGTGCCACAAGTTCCATCTCATGGAAAATGGCACCTTTACCTTCGTTGTAGAAAATCTGTGTTTCAAACTGCCAGCCGGTCAGGTTTCCCCACACCGACGAGATTGTGTCTACCGTGTAGCCGAGGTTCGTTGTTGTGGTGTCAGCACACACCCACTTGTCGTAGACGTACACAAAGTTACGTGCGCGGTAGCCGTTGTTGCCAACAATACCGTCTGCGAGCACAAACCAAACGGCCTGTTGGGCGATTTGCGAGGCTGTGCCGTCGTACACAAGCGTGCGGTCAGGAAGGTGAATGTACAGGTGGTTCAGTCCATCGTGAAGACGCGTTTCACAGACAATCTGAGCCAGAGTAGTTTCAGGGTAACTTGCCAGAATCTGGTCAATTTCACGGGTTGAGACCTTGACCGTGTTTGCCCCAGTCGCGAGCCATACCGAGACCTGCTCGTTTCTCCCGCCTCCGACGAATGCCATAGCATCCAGATAGACGCATGAGGTGTACGTTCCCACGCCCCCTCGCTGTATCTGGGCTCCCTCAACGCGCACGAACGGGAAGTCCCCTGCAAGCCCCGCGTTGTTGAAGAGCTCGATGGTGTGTCGGTTAACCGCATAGACCTCGTTCCTGAACTTCTGAATGGAGATAACGCTGTCTGGGTCGGCCTCGCTGGTCGCTTTGTACGAGATGACCGTTGGGTCGCTGATGCTGGTAATCGCAAGCAGGTAGCCGTCGGTGACGAAGAAGTACCCGTCCACCCAGCAAAAGTCGATGAGCGGCCCAAGTTCAGGATCGTCTGCGAGCTGAGTCAGAACCGTTCCGTTCCAGTAGTACAACGTACCGTTTGACAGCACTGCAAGCAGGTCGGTTGAGTAGTCGAAGGTGACTTGCCCTGACCCACCAATATCAGCCAACACCGTTACGCCGCCGAGAACATCCACGCTGACGAGCTTGGTGCCCATGGCGCGGTACAGCGTGCCTTTCCACTCAATGCCACCTCGGTCAACGCCTGGACCTGTGCCGAACTGAACGATACCATCAGCCGGCCTCAAGTAACCGTTGCTGATGCCGTTTGGCTGGATAACCGGTACGAGGTTGCGCGGGTAGCTGCGACGGAAGTCGCTTGCTCCATTTGTGTAGATGCCGCTGAGTACCGGTACTTCCATTTACTTCTTCTTGGCGGTCTTTGCTGATGCCTTGAACGCGGCTGCGGTCGGCGCTCCCTTGGAACCCGGCTTACGCATCCGCTCTTTGCTGCCAGCTTCGATGCGTTCGCGTTTGGCGTGAATGTTGGCGTAGAGTCCTTTTTTCATTTGCAGTTCCAGCGTTTGAGTGAAGCAGCCTTCCGAGTGGGACGACCTTTCTCGTCTTTCATTGGCCCAGGCATCCCACTCATCCTCGCGCAGAACGACGCCTTCCTAGCTGCGTCTGCCTTTGTCTTTGGATTTGGCGCAGGCGCTTTCAAATTCGAGCCTGTAGCTGCGTTGTACTTTGCACGGCCCTTGGCTGTTAAGCCAGCCCCCTTGGACACAGGGAGCTTTTCGCCGCGACCGACCGAGAGTGAGGGTGATTTAGGCATTAGAAGTACCAAACGATGAATCCAGCTCCATCTGCCCCGCTTCCGCCACTCCCGCCAGTTGTTTGCCCACCACCACCGCCGCCACCGCCACCTCCAGGGAATGAGCCTGCGCCTCCAGCTCCTCCAACCCCTCCATTTGCTGTTTTGGCATACGCTCCTCCTCCTCCACCTGTCCCAACAAAGCCAGTCATTTGCGGACCAATTCCATTGGCGCCACCACCGCCTTCAGTTATTGCGCCAAGCCCAGGGTTGCCTGCTATTGTTGTCGCACTTGCGCTGCACAAAGTTCCGCCATTTCCACCGTAGTTGTATACAGCGGAAACATCATCGTATCCTCCGCCTCCGCCGCCCCCTGTAGCTCCGAGTGAAAGAATTGGAGAGTCTTGGTTGAATTGGCTTACAGCATTCTCTGTTGGAAGCGAAGGGCTTGCGCCTCGACCTCCTTTTGTTCCAAGCGCATTTCCAAGCGTAAACTGCCCTCCGGTTCCCCCAGATCCAGAGGAGTTATTTGCAATCCCGCCACCACCACCACCAGCTTTCAGGAAAGCATCGTCTTCTGGTGTACTTGTGCCTGATGGCGAAAGATAACTGCTCTCTCCGTTTTCTCCATTTTCGCTCCCTACTCCAGCTTGGCCGCCTAAGCCTTTTTGTCCGATACGAAAATACAACTCCGTAATCCCTATCGTCGCAAAATCAGACACTCTGTATGTTGCTCTTGAAACGCTCCCTCCAGCCCCTCCTCCGCCGCCCCACGCTTTATTGTCTGCTCCGTTTGCGCTAACACCAGCGGCTCCACCTCCCCCGCCGCCAATAAGCCACACATCCAAAAGCACTGCGTTTGCTGGGATGTTGATGAGATTGCCTCCTAGCGACAGAACTTGAACTTGAGGCGGGGTGTATCCGCTCCCTGCTGGAGTTTGCCAAGAAACATTTGTTCCGTCCGTTGAAAGGAACTTGCCTGGGTTTCCGTTTTGCGCAGGAAGAAGATTGTTGCAGGCATTTAAACTTGAGATTGCTCCAGTTCCTCCGTTTGAAATTTCAAGAATTCCACTAAGTGTGATTGCGCCTGTAGATGCAGCAGTTGGAGTTAACCCCGTTGTTCCGGTGGAAAACGATGTTACACCACCGCCACCGCCGCCAGCGGCTACCCATTCGGTATTTGTTCCGTTTGTTGACAGCACCTTACCGCTTTGGCTTGCCTGAGATGGAAGCAGTGCGTTGAGTGCTGCGTTGGCTGTGGTTTGCCCTGTACCGCCATTTGCGATAGCTACAGTCCCGTTCAACTGTGTTGCGGAAAGAGTAATAGGGTCGGTTCCGCCCGATGCGTGCGTAGCTGCGTGGGCTGTTGGCGTTCTTGAGTTACTTAAGCGTGCGTCGTCTCCAGCGCATACCGTTCCTGCGGTTGTGCCAGTGTTCTTTGTGGCCGCATCTCCAAGCCCAAGTTCCGTGCGTGCAGCGGCATCATTTGCCGTGCGAAGGAATGCGTCGATGTCGTTTGAAACAATAATCTGTGCCATAGTGTGTTATTCCTCCGCAGGGGGTGGGGTGAAACTCCCGTCTTCGTTGCGGATAAAGCCTGCGCCTGCCTCGTAATCGAATCGGAACTCATACAACGTGGTTCCTTCTGGAGGCGTGTATGGTGTCACGCCATCCCACTGTATTGTCATTTCAACGATTGATGTTTCGTTGTTAACGATTGCCCATTGATTAGACATATTAGAAATATGTTACAACTTCAACTGCTGCACTTCCGCCGTTTCCACCTGCTCCGCCAGTAAATGCGTATGCAAGCGTTTGACCAGATACTGTTTGCAGCGCGTTTTGGTCTAGTGTTATTTGATTATTTGCGCTATCTACAGACACTATTCTAGCATATGACATTGCAGACCTGCTGCCTGATGCAGTAGGGAATATGAGTTCATCTTTGGGGCTTGTGTAATAGAACGGCTTATTTGTTACAGTTGCGGTAGCAGCAGAACTTAGCGTTATTGATGTCGAGCCTGATGATGCTGTAAAAAAGTTTTGTACTCTACTGCTAACTCCGTCACCAAAAATCGAAACTGTATTAAACAATGAATTTGGCATTGGATTTGTTAATGCAGCTGTCGTTGACCCCGCTGTTGTAGACCAAGTGTTTGCCGCAGAAACAATAGACACCATCATTCCGACATAAAGCGGGGTTGTATCAGAGACGGTAACAATGTTTGACCCCAATGTCGTGCTTGCTCCTCCGACAAAGCCAATACAGTTCATTGCATAAAGCGTCAACCCAGATGCTGTTGCCGATGCGTTTGTTGACAACGTGAATGCCGTTGCTGAAGATACACCGTCAACGTGCCTGTATCCGACATCTGTTGTCGCTGGAGTAATTGCAGAACTTGCCCAAAGTGCCTGTCCCCATGTCATTCCAAGCGTTGACGTTACTGTAGCCGAGGTTGAATTGTTAGTTGTAGCAAACCCGCTAATTGTTCCAACTCCAGCCACAACCAGCTTTCCTGCGGTTTCACTGCCAGTTGCCGCTGCGCTAATGGTGAACTGCGTTTCGCTGACAAGCGATGCGACCGTTGTTCCTGCTGGAATGTTTGCGTTATTGAAGATTGTTAGGCCAACAAGAACGCCTCTTGTAGACGTACAGTCAACTGTTGTGCTACCAGACGTGAGATTGACTCCAGTGATTAAAATTGGAGTGCTTGCTTGTGCCGATCCTCCACCTCCGCCTCCACCTCCATATCCGCAAGTTGCCAGCGCTGTTTGACCGCTTGTTGTCGCATTTGCGTTTGCCGAAACTACAAATGTGGTTGAATTTGTAATTGATGCAACGTATAGAAGCCTGTTTGTTGGATTTGCAAATCCAGATGAGGGAATGATTGCCATTCCTACATTTAGTCCGGTAGTTGAAGCGCAAGTTACCGTTGACGATCCGCTTGTTGTTGCAACGCTTGTTAGATTCACTGGAGGAAACCAGCCTCCTCCATCCCCTGCGCTTCCTCCTAAGCAAAGAGTATTTGCAACAGACATTCCACAAGCTCCACCAGATGATTGGTTGTCTCCAAAACTTCCAGTTCCTTGCATTGGCGAAGTAGGAAGTGGCGATGTGAAGTTTGTTGTTGTGGATGGTTGTGTCGTAAGAGGCGGCGTGGAAAGCGACCCAAATCCAAAAAGAGAATTTACAGTTCCAGCTCCAGCTCCAGTATTTAAGCCTCCAACTCCCCCTGATGAGCCTCTTCCCGAAGCTGTTGGCGCAATGCCTGGCGTTGCTCCTGCATTTGAATCAAACCCCACACTTGCTCCTCCTGCTGTTGCTGAATCAAAAAATGCAATATTACCTCGATTAGCACCTGTAGAATTTTTAATAAACGCGCCAAAAAGTGCTGTAGATGCGGCTGTTCCTTGAGTCACACCCCAAAAATTGCAAAGATACCCTGGATAATATTTTGGAGCAACAGTTGGAATTGTTACAGATACTGTGCTTGGAAGTTCGCTTGCAGCAAATTGCGACTTCATTACTTGTCCAGATGCACCTCCTGATCCGCCTTGCGCTAAAGCTGAAGTAGGCGTAACAACACGCCTTATTCCAGGCCCGCCTGAGCCGCCGCCGCCAATAAGCGTGACTTGAATGTACTTCGCCCCTGCTGGCTTCGTCCACGTCCCGCTGGAGGTGAAAACCTGCCTGTCAACGGGAGTACCGCCACCTCCACCTCCTGCCGTAGCCCATGATACATTTGAGCCATCCGTCGTGAGGAACTTTCCGCTGTTGGTTGCCTGCGATGGCAATACCGCGTTGGCCGCTCCAGACTGCGTTGTTGCGCCTGTGCCACCGTTGGCTAGTGCCAGCGTTCCAGCAAGCGTGATGGTTCCAGATGAGGTGACAGGGCCGCCAGACGTGGTTAACCCAGTTGTTCCGCCAGACACGTCAACGCTTGTAACTGTGCCCGACCCACCTCCTGCCGTAATCCACGATGTGTTCGTGCCGTCCGTCGATAGCACCTTACCGCTGTTGCTTGCCTGAGATGGAAGCAAGGCGTTAAGCGCGGAATTCGCTGTGGTTTGCCCAGTTCCACCGTTCGCGATAGCAACCGTTCCGGTAACATTGGATGCCGTCCCTGTGATGCTTCCGCTTGGGACAACGTAGTCAGTCCCTGCAACCGCTGCGGAGAGTGCGCTCGTTCCGCTTCCCTTAACAATGCCCGTGAGTGTCGTAGCTCCCGTTCCGCCATTTGCTACACCAAGTGTCCCTGCGAGCGTGACCGCTCCGGTTGTGCCAGTGGCTGGCGTTAAGCCTGTCGTTCCTGCCGAGAATGAGGATACACCTGCAACTCCGCCGCCGCTTGCGGTGGTTTGAATAGAGCCGTCACCGAACTTGATGCCCGTCGCGTCAACGGACAATGCAACCGCTGCGTCGGGAGTAACGCCAACGCCAACTTTACCGCTTGCGCTAACGACAAATGCAGTTGCATCTGGGTTTGCTTCATCCTCAACGCGTAACGCTTCCCCTGTTCCAAGCTGAGTCACTCGCAAGGCGGGGTTTGAATTGTCGGTTACATTGATGATTTGCCGTACACTAAATTGGTTTGGCTCTCCCGTAGCAGCAACAATGTTTACAGTTGAGCTTGAACCCTTGTATTGAAGTTGGTTGTTGCGGATCCATACATCCCCCGTTACGGGCGTAGCTGGCTGCACTCCGCTGGAACCAATGTTTATTGGGGCGGCAGCGGTTGTTGCTGCTGGAAGCGTGAGCTTGCCCGTCATTGTGTCGCCAGTCTTCAGCACCGTCGTCCCACCTTCGGTCACCTTTCCTGTGGTCGTGCCAAAGTCAGCTGCTACGGTTCCAGAAGTGGTGATTGTTCCTCCAGTTAGCCCTGTGCCTGCCGTGATGCTGGTGACTGTTCCGCTGCCTCCTCCGCTAGCAGCAGTTGTTTGGGTGGTTCCGTCGCTAAACTTGATCCCTGTGGAGTCTACTGCCAATGCAACCACTGCATCTGGGGCCACGCCAATCCCTACACGCCCGTTGTTCGCTACGGCAAACCGAGTGCTGTCGGGAGTTGGCTCGTCGTTGACAACCAAGCTGTTCCCAGAACCGAGGTTTGTGATAACAACCGCATCGCTCGTTGCTGTGGCGGTGTTTGAGATTGTGACAACCTCCCGTGTCCCGCTGTTTGAAACTGCAAGTACTGCTCCAGCGTTTGCTGTGCTGCCAATCGTTTGCGGCTGGTTGAAAGTGTTCGATAGAGACGTTGCTGCAACTGCACGAGAGGTTGGCCCTGTCGAATCTCGATAACTAAGAGCACCTTGATTGGAAATCCAAATATCACCATCAACCAACGCGGTTGGAGAGCTGCCTGTAGTTCTAGCTCCTACGCTCAGTTTCGCAATCGTGTTATCGGCAGCAGCGGTGAGCTTGCCTGTCATCGTTCCGCCCGATGTCTGCAACGCTCCAGTGATTCGCGAGTCGTTTCCTGCCGCTACTGTTCCTGCGGTCGTTCCTGTGTTCTTGGTTGCTGCGTCACCTAGCCCCAAGTTGGTTCGCATGTCAGTCTGCGTTGTAGACTGCATGAACGTGTCAATTGGCGTTGAAACTATGATGTCTGACATATGTTACGGTGCAATGTAGGTGTCGCCTGTTGGGGAAGTATACACGTCGCCATTTGGCGCGGCAAACTCATTCCCAGTGGATGCTGTTGGTCGGAGATATCTGTCAATACCGCCAGGGCGACGGTAAAAACCGCCCACAGGGCGGATGTAGTAAAAATCAGTTGTAGGCGGCGGAATTGGCGTTACACCAGAAACCGCAGCAGGTATTTTTGACCGTCTTCTGGAAAGATACCGGATCACAGACCAGCGCCAGAAATGATGTGAAGCGTTGTTGTGGCGGCTGAAGATAACACAGCAATCACGTTGTCATCCTCAAATTTGCCAAGGGACACTTGGCTCCCAGGCATGATGATGTAGTCAGCTGGGGTAGCTGTTATCGTGCCTTGCCCCACGCGAACGTAAGCGGCATTTGTCGCACCGGTGTTCGTCACGCACACGCTGCGCGTACCAGCCCGAATCGCGTACTGCGCAGAGGTCGTCGTTGCCGTGCGCGTTGCGCCGCTACCGTAAGAGGGATTAAATGGAAGTGTCATAAAGCGTTACTTGCTGATTTTGACCTTGATTGTACCTGATGAAAAAGTCTTGGAAACGCCAGAATTGTTTACAATCAACACGCGCACAACATCTGCCGTTGAAACCCACCCTTGAAATAAACAATCCTGTTGAGAGGCCGAGAAGGCAACATCGACGAAATCCCCAAGTGCAGCACCAGTAACAACCACATTTGTGCCAGCAATGCCTCCATTTGCAATGGTACCTGGATTCCATGACGCACTGCCATAGATGACATTCGGCCCTGTCACATTGTACCACGTCTTCAGTACTGGCTCGAAACGCAACCGCAAAACGCCACCTGCAATCAAAGCCGATGGAAGCCCGCTTGCAGATGCTCCGTTAAGAGAAATCGTCAATGCCGCAATCGTCTGCGTTGTAACAATGAGAACTTCTTGGTTAGCAACACACCCGTCAACCAGCGGAAGTTGAACTGTCAGCGCCGCAAGGCTTGATGCAGGCGTGAGAACCAGCCACACGCTGTCTCCAGTTCCAGAAACCGCAACAGTCGAACCAGTCAACGGAGCTGCGTACTGAATCACGCTGTTGTCATTCAAGGAAATGTTCTGCTCGATGAAGTTCGCAACGGCCAAACCAGTGCAGTTGTAGTCGAGCCCGTTCTGGTTGACAGCAAACAGCGTCGAGTTGCTGATGCTATCGACGTTATCAAGATTTTGAATAGCCATGTTAGAGGAAGAGAAGCTGACCGTTGGGTTGTTGCTCGATTGGAGCGATAGACGGAACGGGCAAGAACGGCCAGTCCACATCCTTATTGCCGGCGCCAGCAGGCATCGTCGAGGGGTACTGTTGTTGCAGTACGTTGGCGCTCTGCATGAGGAGCGTCTGGTAGCCCGAAATCGCGCCCAGCTTGGTGTCTGGGGAAGGCGTTTTGCCGAACTGCGGAGCAATCCGCATCGCCAGATTCAAAATGATGGCCTCGTTCGCGGTGATCGGGACGTTCGTCTCAGTATCCAAGTCCGCGTTCTCAGGCGAGTTCGTTAGCGGATAGCCAATCTGGATAGCTTTCGCGTACCACTGCGCCACCATGGCGTCCAGCCGGCGCACCGCCGACTGAAGCTCGTCCGCAGTCAGGTCAAACACATAAGACGCCAGCCCAAGTTCCTCGAAAGCGGCCTCAACGAACTGGCGTTTAGTGTATCCCATGCGTCATTTGCGCCTGCGGCGCGGTTTATCTTCTTCTTCGTCGTCTTCAGCCAGCAAAACCGGCTCGCCAGCAACCTCAGGAAGGGGCGCGGCCTCGGATTCCGGTTCATTGACCACAATCTTCACCTTGGGCTCGTTCTTGAGCCTTTCAGCGGCCTCCACGGCCTTGTTAAAAGCATCCACAGCATCTTCAACAGTCAAACTCCAGCCCAAGGAGAGGGCTTCGTCGAGTTCGTCTTGAGATTCAACGCCGCAGTAGTCGAAAGTGCCACCTACCGCCTGATTCTTACCGGGCGAGCGGTACACCATTGAAGGAAACTCAATCATTTTTTCAGTTTTCCAACGGGTTTTCCAGCCGCTTGCTTCGCTTTACGAGCCGTTGAGAGCGCGATTGCAATCGCTTGCTTCTGCGGTTTACCGGCCTTCATCTCCTTGCTGATGTTGGAGGAGATTGTCTTCTGCGAATAACCCTTCTTGAGCGGCATAAGTTGCGTAAAGTTAAGGGGATGGCCCCGAAGGGCCACCCCCCAAGTGAGGCTACTATACCTGATTGAACAGGATGATACCACTCATTTCGGGCTGCTTGTTCACAACCCCGTAGAACGTGTCCACGCGATACTTGGTCGTGAGCGAGTCCTGATCGAAACGCTTGGTCATAACGAGTTCCAACCCTTGGTCGGTCGAGCCGCGCATCACCGCCACACCGGCGTTGTCGGGCATCGCATAACGGCCAGGTAGGATTTCAATCGCGTCCTTGTGCCAGAAGCAGTTCACTTGAGCTGCCGCCGTGTTGAGGATCGTGATTGCCGAGTTGGATGCCTTGGTGTTCACCACGCAGTTTTGGTTCTGCGCAGAGGAAGCGTTGGCAACCTGATTGGAGATGATCGGAGGGCTGATGACGATAGCTTGGCTACCAGCAGCAGGCGCACTCGCCGAGATGACACGGAAGGTCTTAAGCTGACCGGTGTCGCCTTTGGTGATGTGATGCACTGCGTTGACGCCTGCGATGGTGAATGCGTCCCCTGCCGCCAAAGCGCCAGCGGAAACTGCCACCGTCAGCGACTGGAAGCGGTTATCCACGTTGAGCCGCTCGGACGTCGTTGGCGAGGTCGAGATGGCTTTCGGGATGTAGTAGTTCGCTGCCGCGTCGGTCGTGTTGATGGTCGCCGTAGCCGACCCAGCAGACAACCGCACCGCGTAGTCGAGCTTGTAGATGTCGAAGGACGCTACCATCCCAACGTATGCACGCTCATACGCCTTGTCGGACTTCTGGTTCCCGAAGGAGCGCGAAGCCTTGGCAAGGTCGTTGGCAAGACCGTTGTAGTCCCGCGTGTTGAGCGCGAG
>JACCDP011272693.1_pt1 | contig 20049 bp, 17 predicted proteins | sample 7445841 | NCBI WGS metagenome assembly JACCDP01 (sample SAMN15323441, study PRJNA562643) | freshwater metagenome | isolation source: river surface water | place: USA:Blue River Watershed | collected 2017-08-17
AAAAGCGTGCGGTATTAAAGCTAGATCATCGCTTGGCACCAATTAAGGCAGCGGTTTTGCCGCTGTCACGTAACGCTGATCTTTCACCAAAGGCCCGTGATCTTGCTGCACAGCTTCGCAAGAACTGGAATATTGATTTTGATGATGCAGGTGCAATTGGTCGCCGTTACCGTCGTCAGGATGAAATCGGAACTCCTTATTGCATCACCGTTGACTTCGAAACCCTCGAAGATAATGCGGTAACAATTCGCGATCGCGACACAATGGCGCAAGAGCGCATCGGCCTGGATCAGGTCGAAGCATGGTTAGCACCTCGTTTACTCGGTTGCTAAAGCCACTCTTACTTCCACTAGCAAGCGGGGATCATTACATTGATCCGCCGGTTGTTCTGGCTCCCATGGCCGGAATTACCAATGCACCATTTCGCACCTTGTGTAGAGAACAAGGTGCAGGGTTGTTTGTTTCCGAAATGGTTACCGCAAGAGCTTTAATTGAACGTCGCCCAGAAACTTTGCGAATGATTGTTCCTGGAAAAGATGAATGGCCGCGATCAGTGCAGCTGTACAGCGTGGATCCAACAACGATGCGCGCTGCAGTAACAATGCTGGGTAAAGAAAATCTCGCCGACCACATTGATATGAACTTTGGTTGTCCAGTTCCAAAGGTAACTAGAAAGGGCGGGGGAGCAGCTCTTCCTTTCAAGCGCAAACTTTTTACCAGCATTGTTGGAGCAGCAGTTGAAGCAGCAAAGCCTTTTGGTATTCCAGTAACGGTAAAGATGCGCATCGGTATTGATAGTGATCATGAAACTTATTTGGAAGCCGCAGAATCAGCAGCAAATCTTGGTGTTGCCTGGGTTGCATTACATGCACGCACTGCTGCACAGATGTATGAAGGCAAAGCGGACTGGTCTGCAATTGCGCGTCTAGTAGAACACTTAAAGCCAACTGGCGTGCCTGTTTTAGGCAATGGAGATATCTGGTCTGGCAGTGACGCGGTTTCTATGGTGGAACAAAGTGGTTGCGCTGGCGTAGTTGTAGGTCGTGGATGTTTAGGACGACCTTGGTTATTTACCGATCTTGTATCCGCACTCAAGGGTGAAGGAAAGCAAGTAACACCTACCTTGCACGAAGTTCGTGAAGTGATGTTCCGTCATGCAAATTTGATTGTCGGATACTTAGAATCTGAAGATCGTGGAATGCGCGATATGCGCAAACACATGGCGTGGTATCTAAAGGGTTTCCGGGTTCCTCGCGAAATTCGCCATGACCTAGGCATGGTTTCTTCATTACGAGAGATGCGTAATTTGTTGGATCAGTTAGAGGATCAGCCATATCCAACAGAAGTTGGCGAAAAACCACGTGGTCGCACAAGTCATGGTCGCCCACCGACATTGCCTGATGGCTGGCTCAATGATCCAGATGAACTAGTTCACGTTGAACTAGAGGATGCATTTTCAGGCGGATAAATGTTTCTCTTTAGATGGATTCGGCGAACCATTACGGTGATTGTTGTTTTGGCATTGATTGCTCCAGCTTACGGAATCTCGCAGGTGTGGAGAGCTGCAAACAATCCAATCGTGCGTCAAGCAGATGTGATTGTTGATTTAGGAGCTGCGCAATTAGACGGACGACCAGGTGAAGCACTAGAAGGTCGTTTAGTTGAAGCAAAGAGAATTTTTGATCTTGGATATGCACCTTGGATTATTACTGTAGGTGCTGGCGCACCGGGAGATCGCACTACAGAGGCAGCGTCGGGTAAGTATTGGCTACGTACCAAAGGTGTTACTTCTAAAAAGATAACTGCAATTGAAGAAGGTCGCGATACTTTAGTAAGCACTAAGGCGTATGCCAAAGAAATGAAAAAACATTATGTCAGTGATGTCATTATTGTTACCGATCCTTTTCACTGCGCACGAGCAATTAGAATGGCTAATGACCAAGGTGTTTTAGCAACCTGTTCACCTGTCCAAACTGGGCCGAACACGCTGGATAACAGTGGTTATCGCTACCTGATTCGTGAAGCGGCAGCGTATTTGGCGTACATAACTGTTGGTCGTCGCGGCATTCATGTAAGTGATCACTTACCAGGTGCCGACATTGTTACTAAGGTACTGCCGTGACTTATAGCGCCCACGATCAAGAACGGTTTCTGGATGAGCCTGCAAAGCGTCCAGGACGTACCGAATTCATGCGCGATCGTGCACGAGTTATCCATTCAGCATCACTTCGTCGACTGGCGGCAAAAACTCAAGTAGCTGTTCCTTGGGAAAATGATTTCCAGCGCACCCGACTTTCACATTCTTTGGAGTGCGCACAAATTGGTCGCGAACTCGGCGAATCTTTAGGTGCAGATCCTGATTTACAAGATACCGCGTGCTTGTCACATGATTTGGGGCACCCACCTTTTGGCCACAACGGCGAAGAAGCTTTGGCCGAGATTGCAAAAGATTTTGGTGGGTTTGAAGGTAATGCTCAGAGCTTTAGATTGTTAGTTCGTCTTGAAGCAAAAACTGTTGACGAAAATGGCAAAAGCATTGGCCTGAACTTAACGCGCGCATCATTAGATGGTGCAACCAAGTATCCATGGCCACGATCTGAAAATCCGCGCAAGTTTGGCGTTTATGACGATGATGTAGAAGTTTTCACTTGGATGAGAAAAGACGCACCAGTTGGCAAAAAATGTATTGAAGCTCAGATTATGGATTGGTCTGATGATTGCGCATATTCTGTCCATGATCTAGAAGATGCAATTTTCGCTGGGCAAGTATCGGTAAAGAATTTCAACAATGATTTCGCAGATCTTTACAAAGTCATGATCACTGATTACAAAAGTGATGCAACTGAACAGGAGGCAATTTATGCACACGCTCGTCTGGCCTCACTGTCGGCCTGGCCGCATTATTACGATGGAAGCCACCGAAGCCTGGCCCGACTGAAGGATTCAACAAGTCAGCTGATTGGTCGCTTTGTTTTGGCAGCTGAAGTAGAAACGCGAAAAGTACACGGGGACGGCCCTTTGTCTCGTTACAGCGCAGATTTAGAGATTCCTCGTGAGCAAAAGATTGAAGTTGATTTTCTCAAAGCGATTGCTGGGCACTACTTGATTAATGCTGCACATTCGCAAGATCGCTATGCCAAGCAACATGTGATCATTAAAGATTTGGTGGAAATGCTTCTGAAGTACCCACACCAGATGGACTCGTTTTTCCAAAAGCCTTGGAATGAAGCAACCGATGAAATCGCGAAAATGCGCGTGATTATTGACCAAGTAGCCGCATTAACCGATCCAGGCGCATACGCGCTTCATGCACGCTTACTAGCGAATCGGTAAGGTGAGGGTATGAGCGGTCGCATTAAGGATGAGGATGTTGCATACATCCGCGATCGTGCGCCAATTGATGAAGTTGTTGCCGATTACGTACAACTAAAAAATGTGGGTGGCGGCCAGAAAAAAGGTTTATGTCCGTTCCATGATGAAAAATCTCCCTCTTTCCATGTAACTCCTAGCAAGGGCTACTTTCATTGCTTTGGTTGCCAAACTGGCGGAGACGTCATCGCCTTTTTAATGAAGATTGATCATCTAACTTTCACCGAAACAATCGAACGTTTGGCAGATCGCATTGGATATACATTGCGATATGAAGAAAGTAATTCACCTTCAGCTGGCCCAGTTGTCACATCAGGTACACGCAATCGATTAATCGCAGCCCATGCAGAAGCGGCAAAGTTTTATCAAGAGCAGCTCAATACTTCTCCTGCAGCAGCACATGGTCGCGAGCTCTTGACTAAAAGAGGATTTGATAAGGCGGCTTGCCAACAATTTGGTGTGGGTTATTCACCTGATGAATGGGATGGACTTACCAAACATCTTCGCGGGCTTGGGTATTCCATCGATGAACTTGAACTAGCTGGGCTATCAAAGATGGGACAGCGCGGACCAATCGATAAGTTCCGTAACCGATTGATGTGGCCGATCAAAGATATTTCTGGAGACATCGTTGGATTTGGCGCTAGAAAACTTGCAAGTGATGAAGAAGATCAAGGGCCTAAATATCTCAATACCTCAGAAACCCCAATTTATAAGAAGAGCCAAGTCCTTTATGGCTTAGATGTTGCCAAGAAAGAGATTGCAAAGAAGCGCCAAGCTGTCATCGTCGAGGGGTACACCGATGTAATGGCGGCGCATCTTGCTGGCATAACAACTGCAGTAGCAACTTGCGGCACTGCGTTTGGCGCAGACCACATCAGAATTTTGCGCAGATTGTTAATGGATGATGATGCATTTCGCGGCGAAGTAATCTTTACTTTCGACGGGGATGCAGCTGGCCAAAAGGCTGCCCTTCGCGCCTTTAGCGAAGACCAAAAGTTTGTTACGCAAACTTTTGTGGCGGTCGAACCAGATGGTTTAGACCCATGTGAACTACGACAAGAAAAGGGCGATCTAGCGCTGCGCGATTTAATTGCACGACGCGTTCCACTTTTTGAGTTTGCGATCCGTGCAGAACTTGCCCATCACAAATTGGATACTGCAGAAGGAAGAGTTAATGCATTAAATGCTGCAGCACCTTTGGTGGCACAGATTCGGGATAAATCTTTGCGTCCTGAATACACACGTTTGCTGGCTGGTTGGCTTGGCGTTGAAGTCGAAATTGTTACCCGCGCCGTTGCACAAGGTGCAAAGTCTCTCCCGCAGCAATCACAGAGAGTTGTAGAAGAAGAAGTTACCCAATCTAATTTCAGACCAGATCCCAACGAAGCACGTTTGATTCTAGAGCGTGAAGTATTAAAGACTCGCTTGCAAGAGGCGCAATTGTTTACTGGTGAATTATGGAGTGCGATCGAACCTGGTGCATTTACCCACCCTGCCTATAGTGCGATGCGCACCGCAATTGATTCAGTAGAAAAACTTTCTCCGGATTTAATTGCTGATGAAAACCTTAAAGCGCTCTTTTTGGAGCTTTCAGTTGAGCCAATCCGCGCAGATGGAAAACCAACGCAGGTTTATGTTGCAAGCATTGTTGCCAGACTTCGTGAAGTTGCAATCTCGCGCTCAATTGCAGATCTGAAATCTTCGCTACAACGCCTCAACCCTGTCGAAAATGAGATCGAATACAACGCAGCATTTGCCCAGTTAGTGGCCCTGGAATCAGCCCGCCGTTCTCTGCATGAATTAGCGCTAGGTTCTCTTTAGTTAGGTTCTGCTTAGTCTGGCCAGCGGCTAATTTTTGCCCTTACGCTCGGGTGCGCTAGAGTTTGCGCTTGCACCGTTAATCCCTGATAGCTCAACGGCAGAGCAGTCGACTGTTAATCGACAGGTTCTTGGTTCGAATCCAAGTCAGGGAGCGTGAAGTTCACACGCCGCTCCGCATTACGCATGGCACTTGCCAGTGTTGCGGCAGCTCTTGTCGGAACTAAGGCACAGGCCAATACAACACAAATTGTCCGCCTGAGCAGAATAAAAGTGGGCGCAACCTTTCCTTTTCAATTAGCTAATGGAGCCCCAGCTCTTTTGTTTCGTACTAAGACCGGCGTTTTTGCGTATCAAACAATTTGTACTCACCAAGGTGGAGTAACCAAGTACTTCAGTGCTAGAAAATTGCTCGTCTGCCCAGTTCACAATGCAAGCTTTGATCCATTTAAAAAAGGCGCAGTTGTGACAGGGCCAGCAACTAATCCATTGCCGACAGTTAAGGTCGCTATCAAGGGTGGTTGGGTAGTCCTGGCTTAAGTTGCACCAAATAGTAAGTCGTTTTTAAACTTTCTCTCAGTTTGTCATGAAAACTTTGCCATGTTTTAGGGGAGGATGAAATGAAAAAGTCATCGATCAAAATCATTGCAGCATTCATTGCCGGTGCCTCCGTGGCTGGCGGAATCGCAACAGCTTCCACATCTGAGCCACTGGGAATTAAAGTGTGCGTGGATAAACGTAACCAAGCAATGTACTTAGCTGGATCAAATGGCTGCTCTTCAAATCGCACAGCATTGACTCTAGGTTCACCAACATCTGATGTGAAAAGTATTGCCTCACTTGTTACGCCATCTGTAGTGTCGATCAAGGTTGTCTCCGGAACTGGCGGCGGAAGTGGAAGTGGCTGGGTCTATAAATCTGACCGTTCTTCCTCATTTATTGTCACAAATAACCATGTGATTGCATCAGCTGCAACATCTGGCATCATCACTATCGAGCTACTTAACGGGGACACAATTCCTGCACAGATTGTTGGTCGAGACATTGCATATGACCTGGCGGTTCTTAGAGTTAATCGAGGCAATCTTCCAATTGTCACCGTCGGGGATTCTTCAAGAATAAGTGTTGGCGAATCTGTTGTTGCAATAGGTTCACCACTGGGGTTGGCCAGCACCGTTACAAGTGGAATCGTGTCAGCGCTAAATCGCCCGGTAACTGCTGGTTCTTTTGGATCCGAATCATTTGTTAATGCGATTCAAACAGATGCAGCGATCAACCCAGGTAATTCTGGGGGAGCATTACTAGATTCTCAGGGAAGAATTATCGGTGTTAATTCAGCCATCGCTACTTTGTCCTCAGGCGGAGCCAGCGGCAGCATCGGACTTGGCTTTGCGATACCAATCAATGAGGCTAAGCGAGTTGTTGATGAATTAATCGCGACTGGAAAATCAACTCGTCCGGTCCTGGGAGTTTTCTTTGATTCGACATTTACAGGAACCGGTGCACGAATCGGTCGTTTAAGCCCGAATGAAGGAGCTGAAAAAGCAGGAATTCCTGCAGGATCTGTAATCACAGCTATCGATGGAGTAAAGATTGCAGATCAAGTGGGTGCGATTGTAAAGATCCGTTCATACGCTCCGGGCTCGACAATCACTGTGACTGTAACTCTTCCAACAGGTGGCTCACAGAGTTTTAAGGTCACTTTAGGAACTGCGCCGTCAAATTAATTGGCTGAGGTTGAAATAGTGTCAGGGTATTGTTAACCCATGGCACTATTTCAACTTAACGTAGCTCTTCCAGATCGCCCTGGTTCATTGGGCCTCTTGGCATCAGCAATTGGCGCAGCAGGTGGGGACATTCGTGCGCTCGCAGTTGTGAAATCTGAAGATGGTCGTGGTTACGATGACATCACCGTTGCTGTGCCAGGAAATGATCCAACCGATCTGCTCAACGTTTTGGGTGCAATCGGTGGGGTAGAAGTACTTTCAATTACCCCGTTGTAATCAACGACGTGAAATAAGCTCTGCGCCTTGACTTGGCAAAGAGGTAAAAAAGCGCGGCGCTTTAAATCCTTTATTTGAAAATGCTTTTTCAATAGCCTTGATTGTTTCAGTTGTTTTGCTTGCCTGAATAAGTGCGATTGCACTTCCGCCAAAACCACCACCCACCATTCGAGAACCCAAAGCACCCGCAGCTAAAGCCGCATCAACTGCCGTATCTAGTTCTGGGCAAGAAACGGTGTAGTCATCTCGCAAAGAAGCATGGGATTGATTGATTAACTGCCCCACTAGTTCGAAATTTGATTCACTAAGGGCCTGGACGCAATCTAGAACACGTTTCATTTCGGTCACTGCGTGTCGGGCGCGTACAAATTCGGTGTCAGTCAGTAAGCCACGTGATTTTTCTAGCTGCTCCATTGTTAATTCCCGCAAAGATGTAATGCCAAGTTTTTCGACTACGGATTCACATGATGCTCGACGCTCTGCATAACCACCATCAGTTAACGCATGATGTGCTTGGGTATCAATAATCAAAAGCTCTAAACCGCTAGATGCGACATCAAAGGGAATGTTTTTGGTTGTTAAATCGCGGCAATCTAGTAGCAAAGCCGAACCCTGGGTTGCCATTAACGAAACCGATTGATCCATGATTCCGCAGGGGACTCCGACATATTGATTTTCGGCTTTTTGAGTCAAACGCGCTAACTCTTCAAGGCTAAATCCCAAATCAAAAAGGTGGTTCATGGCAGTAGCAACAGAACATTCAAGTGCTGCAGAAGAAGATAAGCCGGCACCCAGTGGCACATGCCCATCGATTAACAGATCAACACCTTCTTTAACGCCTAAAGCCCAAAGGACTCCGAGGGCGTAACGCTCCCATTCACCCTTTAAACCGGGTTTAACTGTGCCGATATCAACGGTAACAATTTTGTTTCGGCGTTGAGCAGATGCAATGCGAACTGTGGTGTCACCACGTTTTCTGGCGGCAACTAAGGTGCGATCTTTGATGGCAAATGGCAACACAAAACCATCACTGTAATCAATGTGTTCACCGATTAGATTTACCCGACCGGGTGCAGCAGCAACTAAATCTGGCTCGACGCCAAATGTTTCCAAAAATTTCTTCTCTATCTGGCTCATGATTACGCCATTGAATTTAAGGTATCGGAAACCATGGTTCTCATGTCACGGGTGGGAGCCCAGTCCAGCAGCCTTTTTGCCTTTGAAATGTCAGCAATAAGAACAGCAGGATCTCCGGCACGTCGAGGTGAATCTATAAATGGAATCTGATGCCCAATGGCATCACTTGCCGCTTTTACAACTTCGCGGACTGAATATCCTGAACCACTGCCCAAGTTGTAAATTTCATGACCAGGCTTACCGAGTGATTTCAAAGCTTTGATGTGTGCATCGATCAAGTCAATTACATGAACGTAATCACGAACGCAGGTGCCATCAGCCGTTGGCCAATCAGTACCAAAAATCTTGACTGGATTAGATTCGGTGCTGCGCAAAACGTTTGGGATTAAATGAGTTTCTGGATTATGACGCTCTGCTAACCAACCACGATCTGCTTTCAGTGCACCTGCTACATTAAAGTAACGAAGAGACGCCGCAGAGATTGCGTGCTTGGCTGCTTCTTCGGTAATCATGTGGTCAATCGCCAACTTGGTAGCACCGTAAGGATTAGTGGGTTGGGTTTCTGCAGTTTCAAGAATTGGAACAACTTTTGGCTCTCCATAAGTGGCAGCAGAGGATGAAAAGACAATCTTTGTAACTGACTGCTTACGCATTTCATCCAGCAGAATCCGAGTCCCATCAACATTTACGGATTGATATAAGTCGGGTTTTTCCACTGATTCGCCAACTAGTGATTTGCCGGCAAAGTGCATAACTGCATCACAGCCAGTAAGTGCATCAGCAACTTGTGCTGCATTCAAAAGAGAACCTTCGATGAAACGCACGCCCGCAGGTACGGTATCGGCATGTCCCATGCTGCAGTCATCAAGGATTGAGATTTCATAACCCTGGCTGAGCAAAACTTCAACTGCAGTTGAACCGATGTAGCCAGTTCCGCCCGTGACCAAAATGCGCATTACAAAACTACTTCGCGAAGTTGTGCGGCAGATTGCTCTGGGCGCATATCCATAATGAAAGCTCCCATGGCTGATTCTGATCCTGCTAAGTACTTCAACTTGCCAGGTGCCCGCCGAACACTGGTGATCTGCCAATGCAATCGCAGCAGATCTCGCCCAATACGTACAGGTGCTTGATGCCATGCAGCGATGTAGGCCATCTCAATTCCAAAAACTCCATCTAACCGTCGTGTGACTTCAAGTGCGATTTCAGGGAATTCATCTCGGTCAGCCTCAGTGAGTTCGGTTAAATCAGCAACAGGGTTAAGTGGTGTCACATGAATTTCAAATGGGTAGCGAGCTGCATAGGGCACATAAGCGATCCATCGCTCATTGCGTGCAACAATTCTTTCCTCATCACGAATTTCGCGTGCTACTACTTCATCAAAAAGTATTTTGCCATTTTCCTGCTTGTACTTGCTGGCTGCAGCCAACATTTTTTCTACACGCGGCGGCAGATACGAATAAGCGTAAATCTGTCCATGTGGGTGAGAAAGCGTTACGCCAATTTCTTCTCCGCGGTTTTCAAATGGTGCAATGTGCTCAATAAAACTTTCCTTAGACAGTTCTGCAGTTCGATCGATCCATGCTTCAAGCAGCACACGAACGCGTTGGGCAGATAAGTCCTTAAATGCATTTCCGTGCTCGGCGGTGAAGCAAATAACTTCACACTTTCCGGCAGCTGTTCCCAAATCGGTATCCGGTCCAACAAGGTCAGGCAACGCCCAAACTCCTGCTGGGGGTCGCAATGAGGGGGATCGATTATCAAATACAACTACTTCGAAATCTGATTCTGGAATCTCGGTAAGGAGTTCACCTGTAGTGGGACATAAAGGACACAATTCCTTGGGAGGCAGAAAAATTCTTCCTTGACGGTGGGCAGCCATGGCGATCCATTCATTAACCAAAGGATCTAGTCGAAGCTCTCCGATTCCCGGCTGTTCTTCTTGAGGGCGAGAATCCTGAGCTGTGCGCGCTTGGCCAGCGGTGTCGTAGTAACGAATCGTTCGCCCGTCAGCCATTTGGCGATCATTTCGTGTGACGCCAGCGTTAAGTTTTTTACTCTCGCTCATAGTGTCGTTAGTCTATCTTTGTGAGCAAGCAATCTGCACTATTGAGCGCCCCTACATCTTCATTGTTGCTTGAAGTTGTCGATGGAGCCCTGATCATTCAACACTGGGGCGCAGTTCTTCACGGAGATTTAGCATCAGTTCAAACAGCTATCCGTCCATCAATTGCAAATAGTTCTTGGGACTTTCCTCAGTTTCCTGGAATCATGCGCGAAAGTTCCCGTGGGTTTCTGGGTCGTCCAACTTTATCTGGACATCGTTCAGGAAAAGCTTGGTCAACTAAGTTTGAAGTAACTGATTTTCACCATAATGCAAACAATGTAATCGTGACTTTACGAGATTTACATGCAGAGCTCGAAGTGGTTCTAAGTTTTTCTTTAGACACTTATGGTGTTTTAACTCAAAAGGCGGCTATTAAGAATCTTGGATCAACTGATTATTGCCTCAACGAATTCATTCATTGGCTGCCATTACCAAAAGAGGCAACACAAACTCTAGATTTTGCTGGGCGTTGGTCAAATGAGCGCAATCCTCAAAGAAAAGAAATTGCAACAGGAACTTGGGTGCGCGAATCACGCGAAGGCCGAAGCGGACACAATTTTTCAATTGCAGACATCGCACTAACTGCACAGACTTCATTTCAATCGGGTAATGCTTGGGCAACAAGTATTGCTTGGAGTGGAAATTCACATTACTTGGTTGAAAAACTTTTCGATGGATCGGTTTCAATGGGAGCTGGAGAACTACTGCTTCCAGGCGAAATTACTCTTGCAGCGGGTGAAACTTATCAGGCACCTGCGCTGGTTTCCGTTTTCTCTTCTGAAGGTTTAGATGGTGTCAGTAGTGCTTATCATGCTCACCTGCGCGCTAGACCAATGCATCCAAAGCGCCCACGGCCATTAACGCTGAATATGTGGGAAGCCTTGTACTTTGACCACAATGAGGAAAAAATTAAAGCACTTATTGATGTAGCCGCAGAAATTGGAATCGAACGCGTGGTTTTGGATGATGGCTGGTTTCATGCACGCAGAGATGATCGAGCAGGACTTGGTGATTGGGTCATAGATCCAGCGGTTTGGCCACAGGGTTTGTCTCCCATCATTAAGTACATAAATGACAAGGGAATTGAATTTGGTCTTTGGTTTGAAGGCGAGATGGTTAACCCAGATTCTGACCTTTACCGCGCCCATCCAGAATGGATTTTGCACGAAGGCGATCGTGTTCCACCACTGTGGAGACATCAATTAGTTCTAGATCTTGGTCATGAGGGCGCGTTTAATCATGTGCTTGAGCAAACTTCAGCAGTCCTTGCTGCACACAACATTGCCTATATTAAGTGGGATCACAATCGTGTGCTGGTTGATGCGGGCCATCTCGGTAAAGCTGGTGTACATCGCCAGACACAAGCAATTTATCGTTTGTTTGCCGAGCTCAAGGCGCGTCATGCAGGTTTAGAAATTGAATCATGTGCATCTGGCGGAGCACGTATTGATCTTGGAGTAATTGATATAGTTGATCGTTTCTGGACTAGCGATAACAACGATGCATTGGAACGCCAAACTATTCAGCGCTGGACTGCGCAAGTAATTGCCCCCGAATTACTGGGAACTCATATTGGGCCAACCCATGGACACCAAACTGGGCGCACACTTGAACTATCAATGCGCGCGACAACAGCACTTTTTGGTCATGCCGGAATCGAATGGAATATCACTGAAGCAAGTAGCGATGAGCGAAAGCATCTTGCTGCTTGGGCAAAGTACTACAAAGAAAATCGCGCCCACTTGCATTCAGGAAAAATGATTCGTGTTGATTATCCTGATTCCCATGCCTACCTACATGGCGTTACAGCCCATGATCATTCACGAGCAATCTTTGCTTACGTGCAATTAACCCCAACAGTTTCAATTCATCCATCACCGCTTAAGTTTCCAGGGTTGGATCAATCTGCAAGCTACACAATCAAAGCGGTCTATCCAGCGGGCAAACCACGTTTCATGTTAATCACTCCACCTGATTGGATGAGTGGAATAACCATGTCAGGTTCAGCGCTGGCATCAGTTGGTGTAACCGCGCCGATTTTGGCACCGGCAAATGCTTTCTTGATTGAAATAAATAAGGCTTAATCAACCCAATTCAAAGTTCGCTCAACAGCCTTTTTCCATCCTGCATAACCAACAGTTCGCTGTTGTTCAGTGCTGGTTGCACTCCAACGCCTTGATTGCTTCCATTGTTTTCTTACTTCATCAGTCGAAGACCAGAAACCGACCGCAAGTCCGGCAGCGTAAGCCGCACCCAATGCGGTGGTTTCACCAATTAATGGTCGAGTGATATCAATTCCCATAACATCTGCCTGCATCTGCATACATAAAGAGTTTGCTGTGATTCCGCCATCTACGCGCATCTCTTTCATTGGCACACCGCTATCGGCGACCATGGCATCCATGACATCTCTGGTTTGATAACAGATAGCTTCTAACGCAGCTCGCGCAAGATGAGCTTTTGTTGCTGCTCGAGTAAGGCCAACAATTACACCGCGGGCATCGCTGCGCCAGTAAGGGGCAAACAAACCTGAAAAAGCCGGAACAAAGTAGACGCCAGCAGTATCTGCAACTGATGAGGCCAAACTTTCTGTTTCTGCAGCATTTGAAATAATTCCTAGTTGATCTCGTAGCCACTGAATCGCTGAGCCAGTCACAGCGACAGATCCTTCTAACGCGTAATGCGCTGGTTGATCACCTAGCTTGAAACAAACTGTCGTTAACAAACCATTTTTAGAACGGACAATTTCAGTTCCGGTATTGAGTAAAGCAAAGTTTCCCGTGCCATACGTTGTCTTTGATTCACCTCGTTCAAAGCAGACTTGACCAACCATGGCAGCTTGCTGATCTCCTAAAATTCCTGCAATTGGAATTGAAGTTCCAAATGGGCCATGGGGATCGGTCATTGCATAGATTTCAGATGAGGATTTAATGTCAGGAAGTGCGGTGCGCGAGATTCCAAAAATTGAAAGCAATTCTTGGTCCCAATCCAATGTTTCAAGATTCATTAAAAGTGTGCGACTTGCATTAGTCACATCAGTTGCGTGTACTCCGCCGCGAACTCCACCTGACAAGTTCCACAGCAACCACGAATCAATTGTTCCGAATCTTGCATATTCGTTATTTGCTGCTGGGACATTAGCCAAGAACCAATTCATCTTGCTTCCGGCAAAATAAGGCGCGATTGTTAAACCCGTTTTGTGGCGAATGGTGCTTTGTTGCTCTTTTGTCAGCGTTGATAAGAAATCAGTTGTTCGGGTGTCTTGCCACACAATGGCGTTGCTCAAAGGTTGGCCTGTTGTTACATCCCAGACCACAGTTGTTTCTCGCTGATTAGTCAGGCCGATAGCGGCCAAATCTGAGCCCAATATGTTGGCTTGCTTGAGCGCTCCGGCAATAACCTCTTGCACTCGCTCCCAAATTTCAGCGGCATCATGTTCAACCCATCCGGCCTGAGGCAGTATCTGGCGATGTTCCATTTGATGCTGTCCAACAACTTGGCCCGAATGATCAAAAATCATAAATCGAGTACTGCTGGTTCCTTGATCCAAGCTGCCGATGTAAGCCACGATGCACAAAACCTCTCGCTGTAAGTTAGTCTTAGAGTACTCAGTCGTAACGGAGATTCAACGCATATGTTCTTGTCGCAACTTGGCCCAGACCAGCGCGAATCTGCCGTCTCTCAATTAGCCACAGAGCAATTCGACATCCTGGTTATTGGTGGGGGAGTCACCGGCGTTGGCGCAGCCCTTGACGCGGCATCACGTGGGCTCAAAGTTGCCCTGATTGATTCGCAAGATATTGCATCTGGAACTTCAAGCAGATCAAGCAAGTTAATTCATGGCGGTCTGCGTTACCTAGAACAGTACGACTTTAAACTTGTTCGTGAAGCATTACATGAGCGCGAATTAATGGTTGCAGCATTATGTCCACACCTTGTAAAGCCAGTCGGTTTTTTGTTTCCACTTACTGAAAAGTTAAAGGAACGTACCTACGTTGGTGCAGGTCTTGCACTCTACGACGCATTGCGAGGATTTCAACGCGCACTGCCGTGGCATAAGCACTTAAGCCAAAAACAGATCAACGAGATCGCACCGTCGCTTCGCCATGACATTGTTACTGGCGCAATTAAGTACTTTGATGCCCAGGTTGATGATGCAAGGCACACAATGTCGGTAGCACGTACCGCGGCTCGACATGGCGCAATCATTGCAACTCGAGTTGCCGCTGAATCCTTGATCCGCGAAGGAAAACGAGTTGTTGGTGTCAATGCTCGCGACCTAGAATCAGGAAAGAAGATTGCAATCAAAGCCGGAGCCACAATCATGTGTGCTGGAATCTGGAGTGATGAGCTGCATGAAAAGTTTGAGCTAACTCCAGGTTACGGCGTAACCATGAGTAAGGGTGTGCACATTGTGCTGCCAGGCTCTGCCATCAAGTCTGATGCTGGAATTATTTTAAAAACTGCGGTTTCCGTTCTTTTCTTGATTCCATGGGGAGATAAGTGGATCGTGGGAACAACGGATACTCCATACGACGGAGATCGCGCCGAGCCGTATGCATCCAGAGAAGATGTTCAATACATTCTTGATCAAGCAAATCGAGTATTAGAGCCAAAGTTAATGGCCGAAGAAATCATCGGTGTTTATGCAGGCTTGCGTCCATTGGTTGCAAACATAAAGAGTTCAACTACAACAAAACTTTCGCGCGAACACACTGTTGATCGCCCAGCACCTGGTTTTGTTTCAATTGCAGGCGGCAAGTACACAACCTATCGAGTAATGGGTAAGGATGTTGTTGATCGCGCAGTTATTGAACTTCGCCGAATCACAAAAGATTCTGTAACCGATAAACTGCCACTAGTTGGAGCCGATGGTTATTTTGCCCTTGAACAACAAAGCGATCGAATTGCTAAAGAAGCCGGTTTAGATGTTGAAACCGTGACACATCTCCTTAATCGCTACGGTTCATTGATTAGCGAAATTCTAGAAATCATCGCTGAAGAACCAAAGTTGGCAAAGAAGTTAGACGCTGATCTTCCGTATATCAAAGCAGAAATCGTTTATGCCGCATCTCATGAAGGTGCCCGAACTGTTGACGATGTGATCTCACGTCGTACACGTTTGGCTTTTGAAGCCGAAGGTCATGGAGTTCATCTTGCCGACGAAGTTAGTTCTTTAATTGCTCCAATCTTGGGGTGGAGCTCAAAGGAGCGCAAAGAATCGGTTGCGGCCTACGAATCACTTGTAGATCGCGAACTTGCAGCGCTAGATGAGCTGCTTGAGGCTAATTCTTAATCTGCCCTCGGCAACTATCTGTTACTGGCTTCTTAGTTGCAGTTGGTGAAGGAGTTGGTTTTGGTGATGGTGTTGGGCCCTGCGCCACATCGAAGGCAACATCAACGGTAGAAGTTGCATGAGTTCCGGAGACATCTTCAAAGACAATCTTTCCCTTAAAGCTTCCAGCAGGAACACCTCTTAGTTCAAGTGTCCACGCACCGCTTGTCTCCCGCAAAATACGCTGAGTTGGTCTGATTTCAGGTGTTGTAGATTTATCAAATACAAACTTCACATCACCTGTTACAACCGGTAATCCAGTAGGTCGGGTCACAGTGACTCTAAATGATGCAGGCTTATTGGTGGTAGTTGAACTTTGACTAGCAAGATTCATAGTCGTGGCCTCTTGTTGAGGCATTAAATCAACCAGAGTTGGCTTCCATACACCCTTTACTAATTCTAAAAATGAAGCAGGTGTTCCACGGAAAACATTTAGATCTAATCTATTTCCCGGAACTCCATACTTTGGTGCAATTCCACAGGATGAATACTGCCAAACAGTCCATTGTGAATCACAGTTAGCACCTGTCCAGGAATGCACAAAACAACCTCCTGGCTTTACACCTGGTTGATTGATTGGATTTGCAGGATCAATTCCGTATTGAGCAAGCCACAATGGGTATTGGGCAAGTTCTTTTGATCGAACCATTGAGCCTTCAAGAAAACTTGGATATGAATACAGAAACGGTGTTCGGCCTGTTTTCTCTTTCAGTGATGCCAGAAATGTCAGCGCCCACAAAGTCACAGCGCTTCTGCTCGCATTTTTTACACATGCACCACCAGATGAATATCGAACACATTTGTTTTCTAGATCTAATGCATAGGGCAAATCGCGATCTGAATATCCACCCATGGAAGCTAATCGCCACACAACCTTTTGTGCCTGAGCTAATGCATCCTGCTTGATCCCTTCAGGAGTATCTACATCTGGCAAAACCGCGTAATGGTAAAAACCTGTGTACAGCCCAGCTGCTTGTGCCGCATGATGATCCATGGCTGCGTATTTAACGGCAAGACGATCGGCGGTCTCGCGAGTATCTGATGCTTTAATGAATACAAATCGCATTCCAGCTTCATACTTTTTTACAAAATCAATTGGCTTGTCATTGGGATGCTGCCAACGGCTTACATCGGTGCCATGTATGCGACCGCCGGGACCCTTTAAATCAATAAATTGTGCTGGATCGGCATTTGAAAGTTCTGGCTGCTGCTTTACGGTGATTGCACGAATTGGAGAGAACAAACTCTTTCCAGCTATTTCAGCAACCGCTCGGTATCTCACTTGTGCATCAAGTGCGGTAGCAAGGGCTGTAACTTTCCAGGTTCCAACATTTGTGACTCGTGCTGCAAAACGGGTAGTGGTCCATTTTCCATTTGTATCAACTTGAATTTTTACTGTCACACCAGATTTGTTTGGCTTGAGATTGCCATACATAGTCAATAAGGTTTCAGAGGCGCTAGGAGTCTGTCGTACCTGCATGCTCAAAACCGATGTAGCAGCAACAGATTGTGGGGCTCCTGCGATACCGACAATGAGAGCTATGGCCAAAAGAAATACTTTGATTTTCATTGTTCCCTTATATCTACTGTTAAGCCAAGGACCTGATGAATTGAGGCGACAAGTGCGGCTTTAAGGTTTGGACGCGTTTCTGAATACTCATGGGAAGTTGCAAACTTGCGACTATCTGAAAAATCAAGAGTGAGCACACCGTCTTCAAGACTGATTAAGCGTGCATCAAAGTAGGCAATCCATGCAACTCTGTTGTGCGATTCAAGAGCATCAAGCACATCATTCCAGCGACTTCGAATTTGCTCGATCTCCATAGGCCCGAACTTTACCTGTGAAGGCCAATAGATGCTTTGTCCTAGTGAGTAGGCGCGCCAATCCAACTGTGAAACTCATTAACCAATTGAACTCTCATATTTTTTCTGTGATCTGGCTGAATATTCAAAGCAATGGCGACTCGAGAAAGGATCTGTTCGATGGCTTTTTCGCTAACAAAACGTAATCGGCCGATCTCAGCATTTGTTAACCCATCAGCGGCGTAACGAAGTGTTTGTATCTGAATATCTGAAAGGGAGGACATGAGTAAATGGGATTCTTTTTCGCTCAGAGTTATTCCACCATTGACCCATGTTACTGGAGCATCTTTTTCAAATTCCCGTGAAGCCGAAATAACATCACATAACGAAGTTAAACTACTGAGAGAATTTTTCAGAACCAACAATGTGCCGGCCGGCATCTGCAAAAGATCTTCACCAATTAATCTCATATCCGCACACGGAACCAGGATGACGACGCCGATACCTGATGCTTCTTTACGGATTGCATGAGCAATATCGACAGAGTTCTCTTGGCTCTTATGCATATCTATTAAAAGAACATGGGGCTGCAAACTTCTAAACAAATTGATTGCCGTGCTTTTCTTACGTGCCTCTGCAACCACATCAACCCCGTGAAGCTTTAGTGCTGCACCGACACTGGATAATTCAAAAGGATCATCAATTATTACTAATACGCGATCGCTCATACCTGCAAGGTTACGCTGAGTAACCTATAAGTGAAGCAATTGCAATTCAATTGAGAGGTAGCACCTGATGCATACCCCGTGACTAACGCTTAAGGAGCTTGGCCAAGGTTTCAGGAATCGCAGCAACAATTGCTTCTGCATTAATTGGTGCGCCATCTGATGCACGGACAGCGGCTTGATTTTGGATAAAGGTTGCAGAGGCCGCGACATAGGCAAGGTGGTTATAGTCATTGAGAATTTCAATCGCATTAGTAGCAACAAGTGCACCCAAAATTCCTGCCAAAACATCGCCGCTCCCGGCCGTTGCAAGCCAGGGTGTTGCAACTGGAAGCTGAATCAGGACTTCATCATTTGCAACATAAGTCGTAGATCCCTTTAATAAAACCGTTACGCCCAATGTATCTGCCGCGTTTTGAACCCACTTCTTGGGATCACCTTCGATGGCCTCGGCGCTCACTTGTATTCCACGTGCAGACAACAAGGTTGCAAGTTCGCCGCTATGAGGAGTAATAACTGTTGGTTGCTCTAGTGAACCAGCCATATACAGCGCACCGGCATCCAAAATTGTCGGCACCGACTGCAATCGAACTAACTTGAACCAACGATGGCGCAACCAGGTTGTGAAATCCGAAAACTTCTTTGCACTAATTCCACTTCCAACAACCCATGCTGCAACTTTGCCAGGTTGAACAACTGCCGACGGAGTTGAATGCAGAACTAAATGAGCAAGGCCTGATGAGCTATGAAAACGAATCATGCCCACACCTGTTGCAGATGCTGCTGCCGTGGTTAAGACCGCAGCACCAGGAAATTGCGCAGAACCAGTGATCACACCTAAAACCCCGCGGCTGTATTTGTGGTCCAAGTCAGAAGGGGTGATGATGCAGGCAGAAGTATCTTTTGCGCTCCACTTTTTCACAGTTCTAGTCATGATCAAATCCTATCTCTCATAATTTGCGGGCCCTCACCGCTACATCCATACTTACCCCACTTAAAAGTATTAACAGGGGGAAATCATGGACGGAAAGTGCCCAGTAGCTCACGGTGCAAACACTCAAACTAGTGAGACAAATACACATTTGTGGCCTAACGCGTTGAACTTAGACATCCTGCACCAACATGATCGCAAGACAAATCCCCTTGGCGAAGATTTCGATTACCGTGAAGAAGTTAAAACTTTAGATTTTGCAGCAGTGAAAAAAGATCTGCACCAATTCATGACGCAGACACAAGAGTGGTGGCCAGCAGACTGGGGTCACTACGGCGGTTTGATGATTCGTATGGCGTGGCACTCTGCAGGTACATATCGTGTTGCTGATGGACGAGGCGGCGCCGGAACCGGAAGCTTTAGATTCGCTCCTCTTAATTCCTGGCCAGATAATGGCAACCTAGATAAGGCTCGCCGTTTACTGTGGCCGATTAAGCAAAAGTACGGAAACAAACTTTCTTGGGCGGATTTGTTTATTCTCGCGGGAACCATTGCTTACGAAAGCATGGGATTAAAGACTTTTGGTTTTGCCTTTGGCCGCGAAGATGTGTGGCATCCAGAGAAGGATATTTACTGGGGCTCTGAATCTGAACTCATGAAGCCAAGTGATGAGCGCTATGCAGATACAAATGATGCAAGCAGTTTGGAAAACCCTCTAGCTGCAGTACAAATGGGTTTGATTTATGTGAACCCAGAAGGAATTAACGGAGTTTCAAATCCATTACTAACCGCCCAACATGTTCGCGAAACTTTTGCAC
>JACCDP010711052.1_pt1 | contig 20044 bp, 7 predicted proteins | sample 7445841 | NCBI WGS metagenome assembly JACCDP01 (sample SAMN15323441, study PRJNA562643) | freshwater metagenome | isolation source: river surface water | place: USA:Blue River Watershed | collected 2017-08-17
CAGGTCTGGCCTTGGCAGGGTCGTATTCCCATCTGTCCCCGTAGACATGTCGGAGGTGTAGGTCCAAGGCCGCGGCGTAGAGGCTGAACTGGATCTGGTAAGAGTGGGCGGCGATGCCATTGTCTAATCCCGCCTGGTCATAATCACCGGTTTCCGATCCCAGGTGATTTGTCTTCCAGTCCAGGATGTAGAAGCGTCCTTCGTGCTCATAAGCGAGGTCGATGACTCCGGTCAGGATTCCGTCCAGGTTGATGCGGCCAAGTTTAAGGTCGGCCAACGGTGATTCTGCTCCGAATTCTTCGGCGAAGACGGCGGCGAGGGACTCCAGCTTCTCTGGACGGTAGCGGCCACGCATCGCGAAGCGGACCTCGGGTAGGCATTTCTTGCGTGGAAGGTCGCAGACCCGATGCCCCGGCTGGTCTTTGCCGATCAGGAGGGGCGCTTTGAGCCAGGCTTCGCAGGATTTAGCCAGGTTCTTCGAGATACGACCCCAGTCCGCTTCTCCGGCCGGGAGTCGCACTTGCTGGGTGATCAGCTTGGCTGCGATTTCCTGGGCGAGCTTTTCCGGATCGTCGCCGGCTTTCTGGAAGTCGATGACCTCGAGGATTTCGTGGATGACGGTGCCGAATTCCGCGCCTTTGATCTCATCACTGATCAGTAGCTTCGACGTTTTTTCGGCGCTGGTGCCCTTGGCTTCATCCTCGTCTTCATCTTCGCCGCCGACTTCGGGGTCGCGCGGTCTTTTCTTCGCGTGGTTCTTGGTCAGGCCCGAGAAACTCGACCAGCCGCGTGATTCGGGTAGCGAAGCCTTGTCGAGTCCGGTGCGGAGTTCGACGACGGTCGGACCGGAAAGCGGGGTCGACGTTGACCCTTCGGTTTGGTCGGCAGGCTGTTTCGTCAGCTTGGTGTTGGCGACATCGACCTCGATGAGGTCTCCAAGGCTTACGGTGTCTTCCGGAGGGGCGGCCTCTGGCGATGTCGTCCAGGTGGCTGGGTCGACCCCGCAGCTTCTGAGGACTTTGTGGAAACCATACTCTTTCTCCGGATCTTCGGCTGCGGCGTCATTGAAGATACTGAGCCTGCTCTTGGCCCGGGTGATGGCCACATAGAGCAGACGCGCATCCTCGTCTGTGTTTTGATTCGTCAGTTGCTTGGCGTTGTCTTTGTTTTCTGGGGATTTCTTGCTGCCGGCGGTCAGTACACGGGTATTCTTTGTGCGCAGGACGTTGCCGGGGAAGGTCGGTGCATTCTTTCGATTCTTGATGACCAGGACGACGGAGTCGTATTCGAGTCCCTTGGATTTATGGATGGTCTGTACGACGACCTGCGGTTTGGCCGATTCCAGGCGGAGGCATTCGTCCGGGGCGGCGTCGGAGGGCTCATCTTCGTCCTGTCCTGACTGTTCGACCTTCAGCTGCAGGTAGGCCAGCAGCTGCTCAGGGTCGAGTCTCCGCTCGGCTTGGATGAAGCCCAGGTGTTCGCCGATATGTGTCAGGTCGATCAGCGCCCGGGTCCGGAAGGCGCAACGGGCCAGGGCTTCGCGTACCGAGGTCAGGCCTTCCATCGGCTCTTTCCTCGTCAGCATTTGCCAGCAGGCGTTGAAGCCTTTCTCCTTCCAGGCCTTGTTGCACTCCGCCAGCCACTCTGCGACAGCGTTGTGAATCGTCAGGACTTGGTCATCCTCTTGGTCGGCCGAGGCGTCCACGATGTTAGCAGGCAGGTTGTCGAAGAGGGCCGGCCTCGAGATCAGCAGGGATTTGCGGGCGCTGGAATCATTGGGTCGGAGCGCGGCCCGGAGCAGCAGGAAAGACTGGAAGGCCGTCTGGGTCTCGTAGACCGACTGGGTCGATTCGAGCGCCGCAGGAATCTCCGCCTCCACCAGGGCGCGATGCAGGGTGTTGGCATGGTCGTTGTTCCTCACCAGCACGCCGATGGTCTTTTCGGCTGGTTGTAGTTTGAGCAGCCTGGCTACTTCGTTGGCCACGGCGTAAGGATTGTTGCCGTCCAGGAGCCTTACCGGTTTGGTGGTCGGCGCTGTTCGGGGCGCGTCGCCCTTCGCGGGCATCGCTTCTGGGTGGGCGATAGGTGTTTCCTCGTTATTGCCGAAGAAATTCTGGTGGCGGAAGAGCGCATTGAAGAATGCGATCATGTCAGTGGAGGAACGGAAGTTTCTCCGCAGGTTTCTTCCTTGGCCGCCTTCGCTTAGCTTGACCGCCTTGAGATAGGTGTAGAGATCGGCGCCACGGAAGCCGTAGATCGCCTGCTTGGGATCTCCGACGACGATGAGCAAAGCTCCTTGCTTCGTGGCGGCTTCGCTCCCGAAGAGGTGTTCGAAGACATCCCATTGGGCCGCGTCGGTATCCTGGAACTCGTCGATGAGGCAGCAGCTGTAGGCCTTGCGGATCTGCTCGGTCAGTTCCTTGGCCCGCTCCTTCGCTTCTGTCAGGGCTTTGGGCTCCTGGCCGGCTTTGGCTTTCTCCGGAAGCAGCGCATTGCGGAGTCTCAGGATCAGATCGTCGAAAGTCACCGTGGTTTCTACGGCCAGCCGCTCGGCGACGAAAGTTTTCAGGGCGGCGCCTTCGGGGAGTGCGGAGACGTCGCAGTCTGGGTCTGACATCAGGATGCGGACCGCCTTCGTGACTTGGGAGAGCTTGGCCTGGGGTGAGCGGCCGGAACGTTTCCAGTCCTCGGCGATACCTTCTGCGATCACTCCTCCGTCGACCGGGGCGCCGGACGTCGGGGCGAAGCCGGCGTTGACGGCGTGCTCAGCGAAGGCGGATTGGCAGAAGCCGTGAATGGTGGTGATCGACATGCGTCCCAGCTGGTCCAGCGCCTTTTCGGCCAGCTTTCTGGCCTCCTCGGCTGACAGCTTCGCCGCTTGGATGATTTTGGCTAGTTCGCCTTTATCGTATTCGCTGAGTTCTCCGGCTTCGATGCCCTCGAGCATCTCGCGCAGCCGTTGACGCATCTCCAGGCAGGCGGCCTCGGTGAAGGTCACCATCAGGATTTCGCGGGCCTGCTTGCGCTGCTCCAGGATCAGGCGGACCACGACCCAGATGAGACTGTAGGTCTTGCCGGTGCCGGCGCCTGCCTCGATCGCCCTGAAACCTGGTTCGAGGGGGGCTTTCAGGTAGTTGAAATCTTTGGGATTGCTCATGGGTTTTATTTGCTGGTCTTGCCTTTCTTGGTCTTCTTCGTCGGCACAGGCGTTGTCGCCGTTTCCGTCGAGAGTTCGGCCTTCGGGCGAGGCAGTCTGACGACGTTTCCGTCGTGTTGGAACATCTCGCGGGCGATGCGATTGAAGCCTTCCAAATCGAAGCGTTCCGGCATCACGAGCCTCTGCTCATGCTTGAGAGGGTTATGCTTGCTCGGCATCAGGTCCTCCATCCTCATGTCTCGGCCGACCTTCGTGTTCTTCTTGGTGTGGATGTTGGGGATGTGGTTGGCGAAGGCTTCCTTTAGCAGGTTGAGCAACAGCGGACGGTCGCCAGACAGCGGACTGGCGGCCAGTTCATCGAACCCCTTGCGAAGCCTCTCGACGCCGATATCGGTGACTTCGACTTCGCGCTTGGTCAGTTTGAGCAGAGTTTCCACCGTGGCGTCTTCATCTGGCTTATTGGTTCCGATCACGGTAACTTTCCGGTATTTGATGCCTTCTTGATCGTATTTGCAGAGGATGGCTAGGCCGGTCAGGCAATCATCCCAGTCCGGGGTGGTTTCCACCGTGAGGACCAGTACGCCTCGTGCCGCAGAGTCAGGACTCTGGTAGTCCTGGTTCTCGTAGGCCTGCATCCGGGGTAACTTGAGCGAGCTGATCAGGTGCGCGGAGGCCTGCTTGGTGGTGCCTAGCGCTTCTTTCAGCGGTTCTTCCGCCAATCCTTCGATTTCAAGCGCGGCTTGAACCGCCAGGAGCTGTTCCAGGAGTAGCCGACCTTCGTTTCCTGCCGGGAAGACCCCGCTTTTCTCGCGTAGGCTATCTATCTTTTCCGCTAACTCGCGGATGCCGGAAGGGGTTGGGGGAATGCTGCGTCTCGGTTGTCCGGGAGCGACGTCATCTCGCCACCGGCTGACCCAATCGTTTGCGGTGTAGGTCACGCTCGCGTTGGCTTCGAGGGGTTCGGAGTCGTCCAGGCTGGTCTTCTTGCGGGGTGGTCTGATGCCTAGTTCCGAGAGGGCGCTGGTCAGGGGGTTGGTCCACAGTTTGGCCCAATCCTGCAGGCTCAGGTCGGTGAGCAAGCCACCGGTTTCAGGTTCGATTGCCGACTCACGCTCGCCCGTTTTGAGCGCGGTGAAGACATCGCCGGCATGCTTATCATGGGTTGTCGGCACCGGCGTCTCTTTCGTCAGTTCCTTGGAGCTGCGCGGCGCCTGATAATCGGCCAAGGCATGGTAGTTCACCGCGAAGCCTGGGCCGAGTTTGACGCAGGCGCGGCGAAGTATTTCGACGGGCAGGGCGGCGCTCGCCTTTTTGCCGGTCGAGCCGGCGTACCCGTCGAAGGTCGCGATGACACGTTGCTTTGCAGCCAGTAGCCCGAGCATGAAGGCGTGCATGGAGGTATCCTCCTGGCAGCTGGAGCCCAACGCCGCCAAAAGCGGGACCGCCGACTTGCCTTTGACCTTCTTTTCCTGGGCGATTTCGGGTCCCATTCCGCGGGCTTTGATGGGGAAGGTCCCGTCGGACATGCCGATGAAGGCGACGACCTTCGCCGGGTGGATCGAGGTGGCGCGCAGCGGGGCGAGGGTGATGCGGCCGGACATGAACTGTCCGGAGCCGGCCTCGAAGTCGCACTGATCGAGCAGCATCTGGCAGAAAAGCGCATGGCTCACCGAGTCTGCTAAGCCTGCGGAGGCGTCGCTCATAGCCTTGCCTTGTTGCTTGAGGCGTTCGAGCGCTTGGCCGAGCTCCTTGTTCTGACGGACGTAGTCTTTGCCGCCGGGGAGCAGCGTGGTCGCCTTGCGGAATTCATCAACCCAGTCCGCGAGCGACTTGGGCTCTTGTGCCGCCTTGACCCAGTCGATGAGCGGATCCAGCACGTCGCCCAGGTCTTTGGCGAGATTGAGTCCTTCGCGGCCGGTGATGCCCGGCATGGGCATGGTGTCCCCGGTTTCGATGACGCGATGCGCGAGCGCCGTGCCGAAAGCCAGTCGTTTGCGGAAGTCGATTAGCGTGCCGATGTCGGTGGGCTCATGAGAGGTGCCGTCCTTGGCTTTCGCAGGGTCGTCCGCCGGCTTTGCTCGGAATTTTTGGCGGTGTGCCTTGTCGAAACCCCAGTAGAACGGAGCCTCCTCCATCCAGGACTGAATGGTTTCGAGGTCATCCGCCCCCCACTGTAGGCGGTCCTGCAGGGCCCGCGTCGAGAGCATGGTGTGTATCTCGCCGGCGGTGATGCGGCCTCCGGGAAGTTCGACGAGGGTCTTGACGAGGGAGCCGAAGGAAGAGCTGCTGGCCCCGTAGATGTTGGCGGTGCCGACGTCAAAGGCGGGCTGCCGGCTGCCGAGCACGGCGCGCAGAAGCGGGGCATACGTTTCGGGCGTCGGGGTCAGGACGAGGATGTCACCTTGTCGTAGCGAAGGGTCCTGCTGCATCGCGGCCAGAAGCTGGTCTCGCAGGACTTCGGCTTCCCGGAGGGGCCCGTGGCAGCGGTGAATCGAAATGCTGGGGTTATCGTCGCTCTCGGTCAGAGGAACCGGGATGAACTCTTCCCCCGTCGCGATGATCCTCAAGGCGCGCTTCAGTTCGGTCAGGCGAGTACCATCGGATTCCGCGGCGTCGACCTGAACTGTCTCGCACAAAGCGAGTCGGTCCTGGAATTTCTCGAACTGTAGCCGGTAATAACGTCCGGCTGAGACCAGCAGCGAGAGTGCTGGGTTGGTGAGGTCGATATCTTCCTGGTCCGTGCCTAAGGAATTAAGGATTTCCTTCGTTGTCATGCGCTCGTGCAGGCCTTCGGTGGGCTGCAACTGATAGATCGTGACGGACGTAACTTCGCTGAGGATGCTCAGGATGCGGAGAAGGGTGGCGGAGACGTCTCCGGTCGCGAAGAACGTGAGGCGGCCTGGGATGGCATCGGCCAGTTTGCGGCGATGAGCCGCAGCCTTCGGGTCGTTCGAGAGCGCCTCCAGCACGTCGACGTCGTGGATCATCGGGCTTTCGGCTTCGGCGCGGATCTCATTGGCCGCGGAGCACCACAGCGGAGACCAGCGGTCATCAGGTCCGGCCGTTCCGCCTTTTTCTGCCCGGATGATCCAGGCCGCGTCGTTACGGATCAGGTCCTGGAAGTGCCGGGAGAGCCGGAATGCCAATCCCCAGCGGACGACTTCGGTTTCCGCTTGCTTCGGCCCCTCGAGGGCCGAGTTCGTGATGCCGCTCCACTTGCGCCAGCTTTCAAGGTGGGTGCCGGTGCCCAGCAGGCGATAGATGCGGGCGGGCAGGGAGTTGAGGGCGTTGCCTCGTACTTCATGAAGGTCTTCGAGGATGCTCGCCGCCCAGGCCCCGAACCTCCGCGTGTTCATCAGTTGCGCGTTCATGTGCACGCTTAGTTCCGAAGCCCCGAGGATGGCGTGCGTCAGCCAGTTGCTGACGGCCTTGCCGTCGACCAGGATGATGTCCTGCAGGAACGGATCCGTCGGCGGATGCTTCTCCAGGTTGCGCGCAAGTTGCCTGCCGAGCTCATCAAGGTCAGTCGCGGAATATAGGATGAGGTTAGGCATCGGGGAACAGGGATAGAGATAGGGCGTGGCCATAACATACGCCTCCTTCCTGTTTACCCAACCACAGACCCTCTGCAACCACCGCCATCTCAGGCAGGGTAGGGGTTATTCACAGGCATACTTCTTTCAAAACCTACTTAGGTTCGGCCATCTCGATAATGTAACCGAGATTATTACTACTGCAGGTCTATCTCTCCGGTCCCATTCAACCTTGATTCTTTGTTGATGGGGGGCGAGTTTGGGCGTTCTTCTTGTTGAAGGAACATTCCAGTTCCTTGTAGAGATCTAGCGATTTCTCGCACTCGGTCTGAATGTTCTTGTAGAGCGACTGTGCGATGACCCTGATTGCATTTAGCTCGTTTTCACTAAAATTGGGATAGTTATATTTGCTGATGTGAGAGAGTATAGATTTCTCCCGCTCCTTTTCGGCAGCAGGATTTTTACACTTTGTGGCAAGCTGCTCTTTCCAGCCCAGATAAGTGCCGTCAGGGTTTTTTCCTCGCTTGTTGCAGCCGTGGCAAAGAGGCACCGTGTTCCCAGGATGATGTAAGCCATACTCCTCCCTGTTGAACATCACGAGATGCTCAATCTGGAGCTTGTCTTGGACTCCGCAGTAGGCGCAGGAAGAATTGAAGTCCTTCAGGATCTGCTCCCAGATGGCCTTACCTTTGCCTGAGGACGTATTGAAGTCATGGCCTAGGTAATATGATCCGACTTTGGTTAGGAATGCACGCACCCCTGTGTTCGCAGAGTCGGCGGATGTGTTAAAAACAGCCATTGGCTGTTAGTAATATTAAAAATATTAAAATAAACTTAAAAAATTCAGCAAAGCATTTGTGCTTAATGGTGGTCGGTTTCAGGCACTAACGCCGCCTCTTTCAGGACGATTATCCTTCATATTGTAGCGGAAAGCCATGTGATACACCACCGCACGGTGCTTCGGGTGCCTGCGGAGCAGTCGGTGCATTCATCTTGGTCTCGTGCTTCCTCGCGGCTAAGTTCTTAGGACCTATGAATGCGTTTGAGCCAGGCTAAGACCTTTGATTCAGAGTTGTAGCCGTGCTCAATGAGTATTCGTGCGATATCTCTGCCTGCAAAGATGATGACCGGATGGTTGTCCTCGATAATTTCATTGTATGCCTGGGCGCTTACGAAACTAGTGGTCACGAAATAGCCAAACTGACGATGCTTCAGTCGTGAGATGAGGCGAGAGGTGAGATGGACGCCATTGCTATTCTGTGGGTCATAGCACTTGGCTTCCATGGAGAACTCTACCTTGATATAGCTAAAATCTGTCCCAAGGCGATAGGCCCCGATGCCGTCGCGGCCACCGTCTCTGGTCGGCGGCGTGAGTTCTAGGTCAATGATCTTAGGGTCTGAGAGCTTACAGACTTCGATGGCGCAGCGTTCAAAGGCATATTCCCGGTCTGGGTGCGCTTTGTAGAAGGTAACCAGTGTGTTAAGAACTTCCCACTCGGACTTACTCTCTGGGAGCTGGTCATCTTTACTGCGAACTTGCTTCGACTTCGGGGCGATGAGTGCCGGAGCGTGGCCAGATTTAACGAAGTCCTTCCAGATTTGTGGGCAGTTAGGTCCGAGGGTTTCTCCAGTCTGCTTGATTTCCTGAATCCAAGCCTTGCTGACAGTGGGGCAATTGAGGATGGTGAATCTGGAGCGGTAATTAAGGAAACGTCGGTTTTGGCTATCGCTCTTCCAGATGGCGACGAGGTCTTCGCTTGGACCGAGGCCGTTGGCCCCGGGAACGGCTAATCCCTTGAACTGGTATTCGAACCCCTTCTTGCCGAGTTTTTCAAAGACAAGAAACACGGGGATCAAGTCCCTCAGGCCAAGGTGTAGATTCATGAAGCTATCACGAAGGATGACGTTTCCTCCCGGCTTCGTGTCGTGCATATCAGTGTTTCCGGCTTTTCGGTTGTCGCCGTAGTAGGTGAAGACGCCACGCTCGGTGTCCAGATTGTCCGGCCAATCCGGATCTTCCCCGGATGTTACAAGAGCGCACATGGTGACCCGCTTTGGCGAACCGCCTTTGATGGGCCTGAATCCGCCGGCATTGCCCACGCCGATAAGTTTGCTGAGCGGTTCGGCGCCAAGGTTTCCAACAGTGCCGCCAATATACTTTGCGTCTATGTGTAGGTCGGCACCGCGAAGATTTTCAAAAGCAACGATGTTTTGCCTGATGTATTCTGACATCCTTTAATCTAATAATATAAAAATATACCATGCTAGCTTATCTTTCATGTTTTATGCATATACTGTATGATATCTTGGCTACATTCGCCTGATGTTCTCCTTTTGCTGAACTTTGATTTGCTTCATCCTGAATCCTGCCACGTGGTAAGGCCGATTTGAAATCATTATCGGCCCAGCGGTCTAAGCCTTCATCGCAGCGGAATCATAGAACTCCGGAAGGGAGGTGGTATTGAGCAGTGTATTTGCCTCTTTATTTATTAACTAGTTGAGCCGACTCTTGATATAACATGTGGTTTGCTGTAAATAGGACTCAAACTTCATGGCCAGAATAGATATTTTTGCTTTCTTCTCGGGACTCGGCTTCCTTGATTTGGCCTTTGAAACCGCGGAGCGGTGTAGGGTCGTTCTGGCAAGTGAATTTCAATCGGAGTATGCCAGGAGTTATAGTTATGCGAGAGCTCAGATGGGGCTCAAGTCTGTGAAGCCTTTTGTAGGATCCTCGGAGGATTTTCTCTCGGGAGAGAAGGCAACGCTGCTTGCCGAGAAAATTGAGAGATCTCGGCTTGCTGGCAACAAGGTCGTTTTCATCGCCGGACCACCATGCCCTGATTTCTCTGTCGCGGGCAAAAACAGAGGTGGTAGCGGGGATAATGGTAGGCTGACAAAGGTCTACTTTGACATGATACTTAAGTTTAAGCCGGATGCTTTTGTTTTTGAGAACGTGAAAGGGCTCTATCGTACCAAGATTCATCGCGAATTCTTCGACGGTATGAAAAAGATAATTCACGATTTTTACGGGGCGACAGACGAAAAGCTTCTAAATTCTCTTTGGTTCGGAGCGCCTCAGGATCGTGAACGCATTTTTCTGATTGGGGTGAGGGAATCGGAGAGCCTTACAATCCCCTGGGATTCACTATTCAAATTCAACGAGACTAAGATAGCTGAAATAAAGTGGCCTACGACTAGCACTTATCTTGAGAGTTCTAGAAGAACGTGTCCGCAGGGAATCCCTCAGTCGCTGACAGTTCAGTATTGGTTTGAGCGAAACAAGGTTGAGTCCCACCCCAATGCGGAAGACTTCTTCAAGCCGCGGCAAGGACTGAGGCGATTTCAAAGCGTTGAGGAGGGGGACGATTCGAAGAAGTCATATAAGCGCCTTCATCGTTGGAGATATTCTCCCACTGTTGCTTACGGTAATAACGAGGTGCACCTGCACCCGTATAAATCAAGACGTCTGACTGTTTCCGAGGCCCTCTCTCTTCAAGGTCTGCCTAGGGCGTTTGCGCTTCCGGCTGATGTGACGCTAACCGACAAGTTCAAGATGATCGGAAACGGCGTACCATTTCCGATGGGCCAGGCTATCGTGCAGTATGTTAAGTCAGCCTTAGGCTGATTGCCCGCCGTTGTTAATAAACAGTCATTGCGAAACCTAAGTCGACGCGTAGTCATCTTATGTGGCCACCTACCCCGAATGGAACCAGGCGCTTTGTGATTTTCTCTTCAATAAAGAAAACGCCGGTAAGGCTGTCTATCTTCATGTGCCTGAGGAGGCTTTTTCGGATGACGAGAGTCTACGAGCTTTGGGCGGATATGCCGCATTTAAGGCGGACATGCTACGTGAGCTGGCCAACGAGCCGGCTGATCTTTTGGTCATTGCAGACCGAAAGTGGCAGAATGACTTAAGACACTTAAGGCCAGACGAGGCCTCAATTATTCCCGGGCATCTCGCTTTGATGTTGATTCTTGCAGCTGCTACCGAGGTGGTCAGGGATGACATTGAGCCGCATGCTTTCTATCCGTTGATACCTTGTTTCTTCGGATTGCGCCCCGATGGGTTCCAACTGAGGGATAAAGATCTCATTCCGAAGCTTTATGGCAGGATCAGCTCATGGTCTCGGCGCTATGGTTCAGGCGGGCTGGGCGTATTTGAGCCTCAGCAGCTTGGTGCCAGATCCAAGGTGGGTTTAATTCAGGGGCAGACCATATATCGGGTGTCGGACGTCGATGAGCTGCAGTATCGGTTTCACTTGGCTGGGTATCGACCTGGTGACGAGTATTCTGAGGAGGAATTTGAGGAAATACTCAGGGAGGGAAGCTTTTCCCCCCGAATTGAGAAGGCATTATCTAACATACATCTTCGCAAGGTGGCGGTGATGCGCGCACAGGAAGAGCTTGATTCATGGGACGGCACTTTATCCGATGAGTCCAAGGCTAAGTTAGGTGAGAACTCCGGAGAGTCGGGCAGGGTGTTGCTACAGCTGTTTGAAGATGGTGGACGAGCCCCCGGGAGAACGATGGGCATCAGACTTCGCCAGCAGAGGGACTATTTTGATGACTATTCGGTATTGATTCCGACCTCTAGTCGTGGGGGATATTTGAAGAAAATTGTTACGCCAGATCCCGTAAACCCTGGCTTATCGAAGATTGTCGTTAAGCTTGCCGAGGCTCGGCGGGAGGGCGTGGTCTCGTTCACCTCCGATTTCGATATCCGAACTGAAGACAAGACCCTTACTTTCAGGTATCGGGCTAAGCCGGTACGCTTTTTTGTCCCCGCTGAATCCGCTGGTCTCGTCCGTGTTAATGGATGGGTTGAAACGCCTGTCATGACTAAAGGCAGGCGCCATATGCTCATGATTGAGCGCACATTTCATGAGGAATTCTTGCGGTGCAATGCCGCCAAACTCATCAAATATCGGTCCCCGCAGGAACCAATAGACGAGAATCTGACGCTTCTTTTCCAGTTCTTGATGGTCGAGAGCATCGCCGAAACACTCGTTGATTCGCGTGGAAGAGTGATTGGTTCATTCGCCATGTCAGATCGACCTAAGATTCGCCTTATGTCTGGTTTAAAAGCCAGCGGACGTGGCAATGCATATATGCGTAATGCCCCGCCCCGCATACAGGTAACTGGCCTTGCGGCGGGTTGCACAGTTCAATTAGATGAACGCTACTTCACGAGGATCGGTGCTGACGGCACGGCGGAAGCTTCTTCAGTTGATTATAAGGTCGAAGACGGCCTTGTCTTGCCTGACTCTCTTGCCATCGCGGTAGTAGATCGCGATAAGCTGACATTGGCTAGGTGTGAGCTGCGTTTCGAGGACTATGATGTCGGTGAGGTCGTCGATCCTCTGGTGAATGCAATCGGCGCGATCATTGAAGCCGGCCAGGTTGCTGACCCTTATCGCCCCAGGGGGGGGCAGACGCAGTATCCTTCGTTGCCTGAATTGAAAGTATTCGGACGGCGACCTGGAGAGCTAGGTTCGTTAACCCAATCCGCGGCAATCATTGAGCCTTGGCTGCTAGCTGAAATCAGGGGGGCGGAGAAGACTCTTCATTATATCGGAAAGGACATGCTCGTAATTGATGGGCCCGGGTTAAGTTTTGGTGTCGTAAGAAACCCGGCGTTCATGGGGCCGATGCTAACGCAGACTTGGGCGAAGTTTCTTTTCGAAGGAAACGTACGCTGTGGTACGTGCGCTCAGCCTTTCCCTGTTTCTGGGACTTATCCTGAATTGAGCCCTATCAGGGATGTCGTCAGGAAGCAGAGAGAATTCATTCAGGCACATTTCACCGCACGTTCATGAGCGCTTTCTCGGACAGTCTTTGGTCTTACCTCGTGCAACGTCGTGGACTGAGTACGTCGCAGTTCGAGGACGCCTTCGGCGCGCTGATTCATCTGCTGCCTTATCATGAAGATGATCAATATAACGAGTTCAGGACGGCTCGGAATATCCTCAGGCTTTGGCATGCCGCCGGCTGGCTCGAGTATGACTATGAGGCTGGCAAGGTGTTGCCTAGGAAGCCCGCGTTGATTTCGTTCAAGGATGGAGGAGTTGATAAGGTAAGCTTCGTGGCTGTAGATCGTGCCCAGGCCACGGCGTTCGCCGAGAGGCACTCCGTCGTCTTCACTGCGCCAAGGCTTGATGGTAAGATTTCAGAAATGTATCCGCCGATTTATCAGGCAGACCTGAAGCCTGGCATGTCCCCGGATGCTAACGCGGACGCCTTGCTTCCGATCACTCCTGGACGCGATGACATCCTTAGCTCGAGCGGGGGTGCTCCGTATGCAAACGTGCAGATGATCGGAGGGCTTCCAAGGTTGGTTGATTTAGAGAATCGCAAGGAGTTTTACTTCGATACTTCGGAGCTTTGCTTTAAGGAAGGAAGGTCAGACCTTCCTGGAAATTATTTGATCAGATATCGCAGCTCGTTTGATTATGATACGGACTGCATCTGGCGGCAGCTGGCAAATGGGCTGCCTGTCAATCGGCAGTTCCGTGTGATGGAGGAGTGGGCCTGGGGTATGCACATCGCCCTTGCCGAATCGCGACGCCCTTCGACCGTGATGTACGATCCGCTCGGGAAGACTTTGGCTTGCTACATGCAGGTGCCTTTGCCTCGCGCGCTTTCTCGCTTGTTGGCCTGGCATGGCGGGCAACCTCCGGGCTTTCTGCCTAAATGGAACGACCCCCTGCGCGGCGGAGAGCACTCTTTATATCTTTATCGTAACGTGACCCATCAGATGGCCCTAGCCGTTGCTGCCAAGCTGGGTTTTCGCAACGATCGAAAGCCCTTGCGCCTTATTGTGCTGTAATTTTATATCGCTCTTATGAGCGACCCCCTTTCCGCGTTCCAGGCAATCCGTACTGATTTTGTCGATTATCTCGGAACCGCGTTTCGCACCCGCTTCGACTCTTTCGAGAAAGAGCGTCGCGAAATCCTGAGCCGCCCGTTTTCGGCCGATAACCCAGGTGGTTTTTATCAGCAACCTTGGCTGGAATTGGTCCCTAAGTACGAAAGCGGTGCTCGGATAAGTGAATGGAATGGTTCTCCGCCGCAAGCGTGGGGACAATCTACGATGGATGACTTGGATGCTTTTGCCGCTGCGTCTACTTTCTTTACGACCGGGATGTATGCGCATCAGCGTGAGATGTTGCGGCTGGCAGGGGAACGCAAGGATGCTGTCGTGATGACAGGTACTGGTTCGGGTAAGACCGAATCCTTCATGCTGCCGGTGCTGGCACATTTGATTTCGGAGTCTCGCGATTGGCAGGGTGCTGCTGGTCGTGGCGAGCCTTGGTGGCATCAGGCAAGAGGCGCAAAGTATTCATCCCAGCGTGCAGGGGAGGTTAGACCGGCCGGGGTAAGGGCCTTGTTGCTCTATCCGATGAACGCATTGGTTGACGATCAGATGTCGCGCCTCCGTAGGGCGTTGGCGAGTAGGGGGGCGTTGGATTGGTTGGATAAAAATCGACAGGGGCACCGTTTTTATTTCGGCAGATACAACGGTGCCACCCCGATTCCGGGGAGTCGTAGCCCGGATTCGCCAGGAATGACGGTCAAGCATAAGCGACTCAAGGAGAAGCTCGCGCTTTTCGAAGAGCACTCAACGCTCGCACGTGAAATCGATGCAAAAGAGGGCAGGGCGGAGGGCGATAAAATCGAGTATTTCTTTCCCTCCGTGGATGGGCCTGAAATGCGTTCGCGTTGGGACATGCAGGATGCGCCCCCCGACATCCTGATCACGAATTTCAGCATGTTGTCGGTGATGCTGATGCGTCAGCAGGACGAACCGATTTTCAGTGAAACCAGGAAGTATATTCAAGGAGGAGGTGTTTTCCACCTCGTGCTGGATGAGCTGCACCTGTATCGCGGAACGGCCGGTGGCGAGATCGGCGCCCTGATTAAGCAGCTTCTGCACGCCCTTGGCCTGCACGCTGGACATCCGCAACTACGCATCCTGGCCTCCTCCGCCTCTTTGGGTAAGCAACCTGTTGATTTTCTTCAAAAGTTTTTCGGGACAAAATGGGATGATTCACAGATTGTCAGGGGCTCTCCTGTTACCTACCCTAATGCCGCCTCATTATCGTCGTTTCTGCCGGCCTTGAATAGGTTTTCGGAGTCCTACAAAAAAGCTGAAGTTCTTTATCCTGCCGGCGAAGAGGGTCCTACCCGTGAATTCGCTGAAGCCATCCGCTTGGCAATTGATGTTTTAGCTAAAGAAGGAGGAGGTTCCGATGTCACCGAAGCGTTGTTTGGCAAGGAAGGCAGGTCTGGCTTAATTGGAAATCTTGCCGGAGCTTTGAATGACCTGCAGGATCCTCACGGTAAACCTAAGGCCAAGGACTTCCAGGAGGTAGCCAGGGCTCTTTTCGGTTCCGATGATGAGCCTTCCCTCGCGGGGCTGGAGGCATTGATTCGATTGCGAGCGGCATATGAGGTAGCATTTCCGGATGATACTAAGTCGCGGGTCGCGTTCCGCCTTCACTTCCTGATCAATAATCCGCAAGGCGCGTGGGCCTGCGCATGCCGTGAATGTGCCCCTAATCCTGAGACCGAAAGAAATTTCGGTAGGCTATACACTACCCCTCGGCAGTTCTGCGAGAATGGGCACCGGATTTTTGAGTTGTTGTACTGTGAGTGCTGCGGCGAAGTCTACATGGGCGGTTCCGAGAAGACTCTCGGCAACCTGGGCGAGGATGAGATGACGGTTCTGGCCTTGGTCGATCCGAACGTAGAGCGCGCCCCTTTTGCTTCTTCGATTAAGCCTCCGGAGTATCGTAATGCCAAGGAGTTCACCCTGATTTGGCAGATACCTGCCGAGGCTTCCCATTCCCCTTTGCGTCAGGGGCTGGAGCCCAAGTTCAAGCAACGCGAAGTTGGAGAGAAAAGCATGCAAGACAGGAAATGGGTTGAATCGCTTTTTGATCCGACGACTGGTTTGCTGGGCAATGGGCCTTCCAAGGTTCTACGTGTCCAGCCTGTCAAGGAAGAGGATGCTGCCTCCTGTTATGCCATGCCCTCCAAGTGTCCTTCCTGCGACACCGAGTACTCGGCATCTGCGGCCCGACATAGTCCCATTCGAGGATTCATGGCTGGTTACTCCCGTGTTTCCCTGAACTTAACATCCGATCTGTTCGTCACCTTGCCGAAGAAGGGAAGGAAGTTGATTTCATTTTCGGACAGTCGAGAAGACGCCGCAAAATTGGCAAATGAGATCGAACGCTCTCACTTCTCGGATCTGATGAAAGGGTTTTGTGTACGTGCCGCTGCAAAGGTGCCAAGCCTTACCGCCGACGAGGTCCTTCTTGTTAAGGCGTTGTTTGCTTCTGAAGCCGAAAAGGCTGTGCTTCCTGACGTCGTGATCAAAGAGGCTGAGACACTTAAGAAATATGTTCCCGACAAGGTGAAAGAATATCGTAACAAGGCCGAGACGGTCGGTCGTGTGAGGTTGTTGGACATCATGAAGACCGTGATGGACGATTTTGCGGCGATCGGTGTAAACCCGCTCGGACTTCACCCCGAATTTGACCAAGATGAGAACCAGGCGCCGTGGTGGCAGGTGACTAAAGAAACCCGTTCATATCCTGACGGTTATAGTTTCAGAGACCAGCGTGATGCCGCCTTCCGTTTCCATATCCTCGAGGCATTTGTCGCCCGTAATTATTTTTCCGCTGAATCGTCAGGGGTGGGGCTGATCGTGCCGTCAGTGACCGCGCCTGAGATTGACCAGTTAGCGAAAAGCATAGGTGTCAATGAATCTGAAGTTCTTAGCCTGCTGGCGCGATGCGTTCGACTGCTGGGGGACAAGCACAGGTATGATACGCCGTTACAATTTGTCAGAAGGGGACGAAATTCCCAGCTTAACGGTGCGAGCCCAGGGCAGGTGGAGGGAGCGAACTTCATGGAGAAGACAGTGACGCCTCTTCGCGAGCTGCTCGAACGGTATGCGAAAATTTGGAAGGTGGATATCAGTACGCTTAAGCAGTCACTCAACCCGATATTTGAGAAGTATTTGCCCGGGCAGAAGCTGCGCATGGACATGCTCTCTGTGGTCGTGGCTCGTCCGGAAGATGCGGTCCACCTCTGCCTCAAATGCCGCCGGCCGCATATCGTTCGGGGTGGGTTGGCAGGCCATTGCTCAAAGCCTAAATGCCAGGGTCTGCTTGACGATAGCAAGCACTGCACTGCGGCTGACCTGAGGGCCGGAAATTATTACGCAAAACGCTATTTCGGGACTAAGGATAATCCTCATCTGATCAGGTTACACGCCGAAGAGCTCACTGGGCAGACGGATGATCAGCTGAAACGGCAGAGGCTATTCAGGGATGCCTATGTCAGCGATGGTGAGCATGCCGAATACCCCTTGGCTGACGGCATCGATCTGCTTTCGGTGACGACGACAATGGAGGTCGGTGTAGACGTTGGTTCATTGTCTAGCGTCTTCATGGCCAACATGCCCCCTAAGCGATTTAATTATCAACAGCGAGTCGGTCGCGCTGGTCGAAGAGGGCAGGCTTTTTCATTGGCGCTTACGCTTTGCCGTAATCGCGGTCACGATCAGTACTTCTTCAAGCAGCCTGCCGATGTGGTCGCGAACGATCCGGCCCCGCCATTCCTCACCATCACCAATTATGTGATGCAGCGTGCCGCTGCTAAGGCTGTGCTTAGGCAGGCTTTTGCGATGGCTTCCGTCCCCCCCGAGGAAATCGACTCAGACACCCATGGTGAATTCGGCGCCTTGAGCAGCTGGGGGGCTGGACCGGTCTTCGAATCCGTGCGGTCTTTCCTGCTCAATCAATCAAATTACGAAGCCATCGTTTCTGCGCTTACGAAGGTTGCAGATGGGGTCGATGTCGACGACGGTGCAGACCGAGCTTCTATTCTGCATTATCTTAGCTCAGCTGGATCGGATGGTCTTCTCGCCCAGATTTCCGAGAAGACTAAGCATATAAATGATAGGTCGATTCAGCTTGGCGACGCCTTGGCGCAGGTCGGTATTCTGCCGATGTATGGCATGCCTTCTAATACCCGTGAATTGGTGCACTCATTGAAGCCAGATCGCTCGAGCAACGAGTTCCCGAGCATTGATCGTGACATGGAGTCTGCCGTGAGCGAGTTCGCTCCTGGCGGACAGAAGACAAAAGATAAAAGGATTTATACTTCGATCGGATTCAGTCCTAGGTTGGTTATCGAAAGCGGAAGGCCGAATGTCTTCAGGGGTGCGACGAGTCCTTGGAGTTTCCTGCCGGAACGCCTGTTTATCTGTGCGAGCTGCGGTAATATGTCCGAGGTCAGCCCTGGTGCGGACGTGGACAAATGTACGCTTTGCTGCGCTGAGCCTCCGGTCGATGAAAAGACAGGCATGGTGGCTCCTCGTCACAAGGCCTTCGATGCCGTTACCCCCGCGGTCTTTCGTACGGATCTCAACCGTCCTGACGAAGCCAAAGAGGATGCGGACATCGGAGGGACTTTCGCACCCGTGCTTGCTGTGCTAGATCATACAACTCCCGCGACCTTCGATGGAACCAATGCCTTGGCCCTCCTGAGCAGGCAGAAATCTGTTTATAAGTTAAATCGCGGCAAGGATTCTGCTGGTTTCGAGGGCCGGATTGGTTCAACGGTTAACGAAGTGGAGGGCATCGAGAGAGGGGTTTGGCTTGGGCAGCAGTGGATTATGAATGCTGACTATTTGCCTGAGCTAGGCGCGCGCATCCCCAAAGTTTATAAGCCGCAAGAAGGCGAGATCATCAGTTCGACCGTCGTCCTTTCGGCCAAGAAGAACACCGATGTCCTTCGCCTGGCGCCGGCTATCATTCCTGAATTCCTGGATCTTTCGATCATCGGTTCCAGCTACCAGCCTGGTAAGAAGCATAATCTCTCAACGATCGATTATTCTTCCGGAAGGGCGGCGTATTATTCCGCTGCCTTTCTCATGAGATGCGCGGCTGCTTCTTATTATGATATCGAGCGAGAGGAGCTCACCATATGTAACGTGCGTGCGATCGGCGAGGATGCGGTGGGAAAGAAGAACCGCGCCGAAATAATTCTTGCCGACACTCTTCCAAATGGCTCCGGTTTCTGCGAAAAGTTGTCCCAAGATCTCCCGGATTTCTTGAAGGCGTGCACCGATCCAAGGTATGGTACCTTCATTTCATCGGTCATGCATCCTAAGCATGCCGAAGGCTGCTCCAGGTCCTGTCCTGCGTGCCTATCCGACCATAGAAACGGCGCCTTCGATCCGCTCCTGGACTGGAGGCTCGGACGCTCGATGGTCAGGTTCCTGCTAGATCCATCATGCGATTTCGGAGCAACTGATCCTCAGGGCACCGAGTTCAGTGACTGGCGTAAGATTGCCCTGCCTATCAGGGATCAGCTGCTCCACGTTCTTCATAAGACCGACCAATTCGATCAAGTTACCGTATCGGACGACGTTTCGACGCAGTTGCCGATGATAAAGCTTAGCGCATGGGGGGCTGAGTTCGTCGTCGCCATGGTCCATCCGTTCTGGCGACCCGAAGATTCCGGCACCACTGTCGTTTTTGATTCAGTCGCTGACGATGCAAAGGTGATTTTCGTAGATACTTTCAACGGTCTTCGTCGCCCCTCCTGGTGTGTTGAGAAGATCGTTAAGGAAATGCGAGCTCTGGCGTGATGGACTCTGCTTCCAGCCTGCCTTGGGTGAAGTCGAGATTGTCGTCGCTCCCAGCTTTCCGAAGGTCGCTGAGTCCAAGTTCGCTGGGCGGAGATGGTCAGACGTGTCTTTTGAAGCATGCGCTTTCGGCCCTGGATGCCTCGTTCATGATGTACGCCCCGCCTACCTTTTTTAGCTCTTGGGGTACGGTGTATCATGCGCTCAAGGAAAAGGCATTTACTCGTGAACAGTATGATCTGACGTTGCGTGAACAGCTGGCAGCTGAAGATGCGCAGAACTCAATGGACTGGCTTCGCCAGAGACTGGTGCCCCTCGCTGATATTCCCTTTGTTCGCAACAAAATCGCCAACCACCGTAAGCGTACTTACGACAAGTTGCCGATTTCTCTGCCGAACTATCAGGGTGAAGACAGGCCTGTCATGCCTGAGCGTAACTTCACGTATTTGCGCGAAAAGTTCCTGCCAGAAAAAGGCATGACGAGCGCGCTTCCGTTTCGTGGACGCATCGATTGCCTGGTCCGATATGCCGACGGCACCTACGAGATAAGGGATTATAAGACTGGTTCGATCTATGAGACGAAGACCAAGGTGGTTAAGTCGGCTTACGTGAGGCAGCTGCATGCTTACGCTTTGCTGACACGCGAAGCCTATGGACGTCTGCCTAAGCGTATGATGCTGATTGATGAGC
>JACCDP011108735.1_pt1 | contig 20042 bp, 20 predicted proteins | sample 7445841 | NCBI WGS metagenome assembly JACCDP01 (sample SAMN15323441, study PRJNA562643) | freshwater metagenome | isolation source: river surface water | place: USA:Blue River Watershed | collected 2017-08-17
GCCATCCGGCGCCTGCCACCCTTGATCTATTGGCGCAGACAGGCGCTAAAGTACTGCGTACCGACAGAGATGGTGCGATCGCAATTAGCGCCCGCAACCATCGCCTTAAGGTGCGAACCAGTAGATCAAAGTTAACCTTTCTTCGCTGGGAATAACTAGTTTAGAAATTGATTAGATAAGGAGCTGTGCGATGAACGACTTCTATCTGATCCTTGGCTCTGAAGCAGCGCTGGCCGATCGCGCGCTCTCTAAAATCTCTGCGCAGTTAAAGGAAGAGAAAGCTGAAGTAACCACCATCTCTGCTGGCGATGCCTTGGTTGGAGATATTTCAGATGCCCTTGCCCCATCTCTATTTTCCGAACGTCGTGCACTGATCATTAAAGATCTGCAAGATCTACCTGAAGAATCACGCGATGAAATAACTCGTTATCTGCCCGAACCTGATGCGACAACCACAGTGATCTTTCTTCATAAAGGTGGCGTCAAAGGTAAAGCGCTCCTTGATGCAATTAAGAAAATTAAGCCCGAAATAATTGCCTGCGAGCCTTTGAAGAAAGATGCCGAGAAAGAGCAATTTGTTAAAGAGTTATTTTTAGATTCTGGCCGCAAGGCATCACCCGGCGCAGTTGCCGCCCTTGTCGGTGCGCTCGGCGGAGATATGCGCGAGCTACAACAAGCAGTTTCCCAGATCGCACTCGATGCACCTGCCGGCGTAATTGACGAAAAGTACATCGATGAATTTCATCAAGGTCGCGTTGAGACAACTGGCTTTGATGTTGCTGATGCAACAATCGATGGCAACCTACCTTCGGCGTTGATTTCACTGCGCAGCGCAATTGAAACCGGCACAGATCCAGTAATGGTGACATCAGCAATTGCATCAGCACTTCGCAGCCTCGCCAAAGTTTCTGGTGCAGCAAGCGGTGCCAAATCTTTCGAACTTGCAGGACAACTTGGGATGGCGCCATGGCAGATTGATAAAGCCCGTCGCCAATTACAAGGCTGGACACCGCGCGCACTTTCCAAGGCAGTTCAAGCGATCGCTCTGGCAGATGCACAGGTAAAGGGTGCTGCAACAGATCCGCTCTATGCCCTCGAAAAAGCCTTGGCCACGATTACCGCCGCTCGCGCCGCTAGATAACTCTCGGATATCTCCACGCTAGGCGGGGATTTCAACCCAATTTGAGCCTGCGCCCCCTGCGCTGATAACCTACGCCTCTGCCTGATTACCAAAAGGGTCGTCATAGCTTTCAACGTTCGGAGTAATACACGTGGCAAATATCAAGTCGCAGATCAAGCGCGTTAAGACCAATAACAAGGCGCAAGCTCGCAACAAGTCTGTCTCTTCATCTGTTAAGACCGCTATTCGCAAGTTCCGCGAGGCAGTCGCAAAGGGCGATGCAGCAACAACCACGACTGAACTCCGCGCCGCTTCAAAGGCTCTAGATGTTGCAGTATCAAAGGGCGTTGTTCACCGCAACACTGCCGCAAATAAGAAGTCTTCAATGGCTAAGGCAGCTGCCAAAGCCGGCGCTCGTTAATTTTTAACACATCCAGATAAACATCCAGATAATTAAGTTAGAGGTCGCATAAGTGCCTGCAATTCCAATTGCCAAGGCTCCGCAACCGGCAGCGACCAATCCCGCGCAGATACGTAACTTCTGCATCATCGCCCATATCGATCACGGCAAATCAACGCTCGCCGATCGCATGCTCGGCATCACTGAAGTCGTAGAAGCTCGCAATATGCGCGCGCAATATCTAGATCGCATGGATATCGAACGCGAACGCGGCATCACCATTAAATCTCAGGCAGTTCGTCTGCCATGGCGCAGCGGTATCGATGGCCAGGAATACATCCTCAATATGATCGATACTCCTGGGCACGTTGACTTTACCTACGAAGTTTCGCGCTCGCTCGCAGCATGCGAAGGCGCAGTGCTGCTAGTTGATTGCGCACAAGGAATCGAAGCGCAGACCCTTGCCAACCTTTACTTGGCGATGGAAAATAATCTCACGATCATTCCAGTTCTAAACAAGATCGATCTCCCAAATGCGCAGCCAGAAAAATTTGCTGCAGAACTTGCCCGCTTAATCGGTTGCCAACCTGAAGATTGCTTACGTGTATCTGGAAAAACTGGCGATGGCGTTGCTGATCTTCTCGACCAAATCGTCGCGCAGATTCCGGCACCAGTTGGCGATGCCAACGCACCAGCGCGCGCACTTATCTTCGACTCGGTCTATGACTCATACCGCGGTGTAGTTACCTATGTTCGCGTTATCGATGGACGCCTCAATCCACGCGAACAGATTCAAATGTTCTCAACTGGCGTTCGACATGAAGCACTTGAAGTCGGCGTTATCTCACCAGAACCTCTGCCAAGTAAAGGTTTAGGCGTTGGTGAAGTAGGTTATTTAATTACCGGTGTAAAAGATGTTCGCCAATCTCGCGTTGGTGACACTGTTACCAACTACCAAAACCCAACTAAGACCGCACTTGCAGGCTATAAAGATCCTAAGCCGATGGTCTTCTCTGGTCTCTTCCCACTAGATGGCGCAGATTTTCCATTGCTTCGCGATGCGTTAGATAAGTTGCAGTTAAACGATGCTGCATTGGTTTACGAACCAGAGAGCTCTGCCGCACTTGGTTTTGGTTTCCGCTGTGGCTTCCTTGGTCTGCTTCACATGGAGATTGTGCGCGAGCGTCTAGAACGCGAATCCGGAATCAGTTTGATTTCAACTGCGCCTAACGTGGTCTATCGCGTAATGCTCGAAGATGGCAAAGAATTTATAGTTACCAACCCATCAGAATTTCCTGATGGCAAGATCAACTATGTAAAAGAACCGATCGTAAAGTGCACCATCCTTGCGCCTTCTGAATACATCGGCACAATCATGGAACTTTGCCAAGAACGTCGCGGCACTATGCAAGGTATGGATTACATTTCGGAAGATCGCGTTGAAATCCGCTACACCTTGCCACTTGCCGAAATCGTCTTCGACTTCTTTGATCAACTAAAGAGCCGCACTAAGGGTTATGCATCCCTTGATTATGAAGAACTCGGTGATGAAGAAGGCAACCTGGTTAAGGTCGATATCTTGCTACAGGGCGAAGCAGTCGATGCTTTCAGCGCAATTGTTCACCGCGATAAGGCTTACTCGTACGGCGTGATGATGACCGGCAAACTTCGCGAACTTATTCCGCGCCAACAATTTGAAGTTCCTATTCAGGCTGCCATTGGTTCACGAATCATTGCGCGCGAGAGTATCCGCGCGATCCGTAAAGATGTTCTTGCTAAGTGTTACGGCGGAGATATTTCTCGTAAGCGGAAACTTCTGGAGAAGCAGAAGGAAGGTAAGAAGCGTATGAAGATGGTGGGACGCGTTGAAGTTCCACAAGAAGCTTTCGTTGCAGCCCTTGCCACAGATGCTGATATCGAAAAGATTAAAGCTGCGCGTAAGCAAGACTGATCGTGCTCTCTTTCTACGTACATATCCCGTACTGCATTAAGCGATGCGGGTATTGCGACTTCAATACGTACACCCCATCTGAGTTACAAGATGGCGCAACTCTTGAGATCGTCTCCAACGATTACATCGATGCCGTACTACGTGAACTAGAGAGCGCACCTAAAGATCAAGTGCCAACAATCTTCTTTGGGGGAGGCACACCTTCGCTATTGCCAGCCCATGATTTAGGGCGCGTGATCACAGCGATTAAGGCGCGCAATGGCTTAACTGCGGATTGCGAGATAACTCTTGAAGCCAATCCCGATTCAGTCACTGAAGAAAAGTTGCAGGGATATTTAGCGGCAGGCTTTAACCGCATCTCATTTGGTATGCAGTCAGCGCAGCCACATGTCTTGGCAGTTCTAGATCGCACCCACAATCCAGCCAATGTAAAGCGCGCTGTTGATATGGCGCGCGCTGCTGGTTTTGAAAGCATCAGCGTTGATCTAATTTATGGAACCCCTGGTGAATCACTGGAAGATTGGCGCAGCACCGTAACCGAGGCGCTATCGCTAGATATCGATCACATCAGCGCCTATGCGTTAATCGTTGAGACCGGCACCAAACTTGCAGCACAGATCAAACGCGGCGAGTTAACTATGCCAAATGATGATCTGATGGCAGATATGTATTTGCTGGTCGATCAGATGTGCAATGACGCAGGTTTGAATTGGTACGAACTTTCTAACTGGGCAAAGCCGGGCAAAGAATGTCTTCACAATATTGCTTACTGGAAGAGCGCAAATTGGTGGGGACTTGGACCAGGAGCACATTCACATGTTGATGCCAAGCGTTTCTGGAATGTTAAACATCCAACTGCATATAAGCAGAAGTTATTTAATGGTGAATCACCAATTGCAGATTCAGAGGATTTAACTGCTGAACAATTGCGTGATGAATCAATTATGTTGGCGATTCGCATGCGCACTGGGCTTTCACTTTCACTATTGACCGATAGCGCAAAAGAAAATTTAGAGGCTTATAAATCATCAGGCCATTTAGAGTTAATTGACGGCGCCTTCCAATTAACTGCACAAGGACGGCTAATCGCTGATCGTTTAGTCCGAGAGGCGCTGGCCTAAGCGCTTGTAGTACCTTTAGCCCATGACTACTAGCGCAACGATCATCCTGGCATTTCTCGCCGTCGTCTTTGTTATCTCTGGCCTCTCAAAAGCTAGCGGCAACGAGAAGGGCCTCTCGGGAACCCGCGATGTAAATGTAAAAGACGGAATCGCGCGCGTTATTGGCTTCTTTGAAGCGCTCTTAGCGCTTGGCCTAATCCTTGGCCTCAAGTGGAATTGGATGGCTTACTTCCCACTAGTTGGACTTTGGTTCTTTATGGCCGGTGCAATATTTGTTCACTTCAAGACAAATAAAGCGAAGACTGCATTTCCCGCCTTCTTCTTATTGACTCTTATCTCAATCGCTCTAGTTTTAATCTAAAGGAAGCGCTTTCAAAATTATGCAATCACAACGCCGACTCGAAATTTTGCGAGCCATCGTTGATGAGTACGTCGCTACCCAAGAACCCGTTGGCTCTAAGGTAATCGCTGATAAGACATCTCTTGGCATCTCACCTGCAACTATCCGTAACGAGATGGCGGTCCTCGAAGATGAAGGGTTAATTACCCACCCACATACATCTGCCGGACGTATCCCTACAGATCTGGGCTATCGCGTATTCGTAGATAAGTTAGCAACCGTAAAGCCGTTATCAACTGCCGAACGTCGCGCAATTGAAACTTTTTTAGATGAGGCAAACAATCTAGATCAGTTGATGAAGAGATCTGCCAAGTTGTTGGCAGATTTAACTAAGCAGGTTGCAGTTATTACCTATCCAATAATTGGTGACGGTTTGGGTAGTGAAAAGATGACTATTTCTGGAACTGCAAACTTGGCGCGTTCGGGAGAAGATTTAGGGACATCGCTTTCACCGATTCTGGAAGCACTTGAAGAACAAGTAGTTCTACTTCGCTTACTAAGCGATGCCAACGACACCGTTAGGGTACGAATCGGCGGCGAACAAAGTGAAAGTAATTTGCGCCAAACCTCTCTTGTAACAGTTGGATATGGCGCATCAGAATCTCCAATGGGCGCCGTCGGAATTCTCGGCCCTACTCGCATGGATTACGCCGGTTCTATGGCTGCAGTAACTGCTGTTGCTCGCTACGTCGGTCGTTACATTTCGGAAGGCCAGTAATTAATGTCTGATCATTATCAAATTCTCGGCGTCGATCGCGGGGCTAGCGCTGATGAGATTAAGAAGGCTTATCGCAAAATTGCGCGCGAACTACATCCCGATGTAAATCCAGATCCTGCGGTGCAAGATAAATTTAAAGAAGTTACTGCTGCTTATGAAGTGCTCAGTGATCCGCAGAAACGTCAGTCGTATGACATGGGTGGTTCTGGTTTTGGTGGATTCGGTGGTGGGTTTGGTGGCGGTGGCTTTAGCGACATCATGGATGCTTTCTTCGGCGGCGGAGGAAATCGCGGACCACGTCCCCGTATGCGCCAGGGACAAGATGCGTTAATTCGCGTAGAAGTTGATTTAAATGAGGCTTGCTTCGGTACCGAACGCGATATCTCAGTCGAAAGCGCAGTCGCTTGTACCAAGTGCAACGGGCAAGGTTCGGCCGATGCATCTGCACCTGCAATGTGTCAGGTATGTAAAGGTCGCGGTGAAACCCAGCAAGTTCAGCGTTCTTTCTTAGGGCAAGTTATGACTTCGCGTCCATGTTCTGCATGTCAGGGCTTTGGCAGCGTTATCCAAAATCCTTGCCGCGAATGCGCTGGTGATGGCCGTGTGCGCGCTCGTCAAAATATCAATGTAAAGATTCCAGCAGGTGTTGAAACCGGAAACCGAATTCAACTAGCTGGTCGCGGTGAAGTCGGTGCAGGTGGTGGACCCGCAGGAGATCTTTATGTAGAAATTGTTGAAGCAGAACACCCATTCTTAATTCGCGATGGCCATAACCTGCATGTGGCGATTGAAGTTTCATTTGCCGCGGCATCCCTTGGCACAAAAGTTAAAGTGGAATGTTTAGATGGCGAGATCGAAGTAGAAGTACGCTCTGGAACTCAGAGCGGGGCAACGATCCCAGTGCGCGGCAAAGGTATGACTCGTCTACGCGCTGCAACCCGTGGAGATTTAATTGTTCACGTTGAGGTGCAAACGCCACATAAGTTAAATCGCGAACAAGAAGAACTGCTCCGTAAATTTGCAGCAGCACGCGGTGAGAAGCCTGGCGATGTGAAGATCAAGGGACTCGAGCAAGGATTCTTTAGCAAATTTAGAGATGCTTTCGGTCGCTAATGCTTAGCCTCTTCTTCGTCGCTGATCTACCTACGACAGTTGGAAGTACTTACCAATTTGGGGGAGATGAAGCAGCGCACGCAATTCGCGTTTTGCGTACCCAAGTTGGCGATTCACTTGCGCTCTCTAGCGGTCAAGGTGGCTGGTCGGTCGTAAAAGTTTTAACTGTTGGTAAGAAAGATATGACAGTGCAAGTCTTATCAACTGGCTATGAAGATAAGTTGCCCGTTGAATTGCACGTCGCACAGGCACTTACTAAAGGCGATCGCATCAAAGAATCTATCGAGTTAAATACCGCGGGCGGCGCAGATGTAATCCTGCTCTGGGCAGCGGCGCGTTCGATCGGTAAAACATCTCCAGATCTAATGCAGAAGCTAGCCACAACTGCACGCGAGGCCAGCAAGCAAACCCGCCGTAATCGAATTCCCTTTGTGATGGGTGTTTTAGATGCTGCGAAGATTGCCGCAGAAATTCCAAATTATGATCTGGTAATCGTCTTGCACGAAGGTGCACAACGTAAATTTACTGAAGTTATTAAACCGGGTGCTCAGAAAGTTCTAGTCATCATCGGTCCAGAAGGTGGGCTAACCGATGAAGAGGTTGCGCTCTTTACAAAAGCAGGTGCGCAGGTTGCGCTACTTGGTCGCCCGATATTTCGCTCGGCTCATGCCGGAATGGCAGCGCTCTCTGGCTTAAACGCCGCGCTGCGAATCTGGTAGCGGTTTGGTAAAGGTATAGTCGCACTTATGGCACTTGATCCAAATTGCATCTTCTGCAAAATTATTGAGGGACAGATTCCAGCCGAGATTGTTTATCGCAGCGCAAACGTTGTCGCCTTTAACGATTTAAATCCGCAAGCGCCAACACATGTGCTTTTAATTCCTACGATTCATACCGAAAACGCTGCCGGCCTTGCCAAGATGTCACCAACGATTACCGCAGACCTTTTCACCGCAGCCGCCCATATCGCCGCCGAGCGCGAGCTAGATGGCTACCGCACCGTCTTTAACACCGGCGCAGATGCTGGGCAGACCGTCTTTCACGCTCACCTACATCTCTTGGGCGGGCGTGGGCTCGCATGGCCACCCGGTTAAAAGTAGTATCAGCGATATATGGAACGCACTTTAATAACCGTCCCACCTGCGATTCCGATGGTCTCACTCATCGGAGCAAACGATGCCAACTTACGAGCGATCGAAGCGGCTTTTCCGAGCGTTAACATCACAGTTCGCAGTAACGAGATAACTCTGCGCGGGCCACATATCGATTGCTTAGCGCTTGAAAAGCTATTTGCTGAAATGACTCTTGTTATTCGCTCCGGTCAATCTCTTACAGTTGATGCCGTTGCGCGCAGTATCGCAATGCTCGGCCAAGAACCTGCCGAAAGCCCAGCTGAAGTCTTATCGCTAAATATCGTCTCTAATCGTGGTCGCACTATCAGACCAAAGACAGCAAATCAGAAACATTATGTTGATGCGATCGAAGAGAACACCATCACCTTCGGAATCGGACCAGCCGGTACCGGTAAGACTTATCTAGCAATGGCCAAGGCAGTTGCTGCTTTGCAAGCCAAGAAGGTAAATCGCATTGTATTAACGCGCCCGGCAGTTGAAGCTGGCGAAAGTTTAGGTTTTCTTCCAGGCACTTTGAGCGAGAAGATCGATCCATATCTGCGCCCGCTCTTTGATGCGTTGCATGACATGATCGATGTTGATTCGATCCCGCGCTTGATTCAGACCGGCGTTATTGAGGTTGCACCACTGGCTTATATGCGCGGGCGTACCTTAAATGATTCTTTTATTATCTTGGATGAAGCCCAGAACACCACACCAGAACAGATGAAGATGTTCTTAACTCGCTTAGGCTTTGGTTCCAAGATGGTTGTTACTGGCGATGTCACACAGATCGATCTTCCAAATGGCGCAAAGTCAGGGCTTCGCGTCATCACCGATATTTTGCAAGGCATTGATGACATCGCATTTATGGAGCTAACTGCAGAAGATGTGGTTCGCCACCGTTTGATCGGCGATATCGTCAAGGCTTACGAGAAATTTGATGCAGCAAAAGCTGCACCTCGTAATATCCGAAACTCCTAATTCAAATTTACTTATGACTATAGAAATCACCAATAAATCTGGCGAACTTGTGCCCGCAGATCAAGTGCGTACCTTGCTTGATAACAGCCTGGTGCAGTTAAAGCTAAACCCCGAATGCGAAGTTAACCTAGTTTTCGTAGATGAAAACGAGATGACTGAACTTCACATCAAATGGATGGATGAACCGGGTCCAACCGACGTGCTCTCATTTCCTATGGATATGCCGGCAGCGGCAGGCGATGCGGTGACGCTTGGAGACATTGTCATCGCACCAACTGTGGCAGCGCGCCAAGCAGCAACTGCCGGTCACTCTGTCGAACACGAGATCTACATCTTGGCAGCGCACGGCCTGCTACATATTTTGGGATATGACCATGCAGATAAAGAAGAAGAGAAAGTTATGTTCGCCCTACAAGAAAACCTAGTAAAGAACTGGCAGGAAAGTGCATGACTATCGCAAACATCAGCGCCATTGTTGCTCTAATTGCATTTGCAGGTTTTTTGGCGGCATCTGAATCAGCGCTGACCTCTATTTCACGCATCTTGATTGAAGAGCTTGAAAGCAAGCGCGGGGGACACCTTCTAAAGAAGTATTCCCAGCACCCTTCCCGCTATTTAAATGTACTTTTACTAGTTCGTAAGATCTGCGAATTTACCGCCGCTGCGCTTTTGGCAGTTGCACTTTTGCGCGAATACTCATCAGCGCAAGCGATGATTGCAACTGTTGTAATAATGGTTGTTCTCTCCTACGTGGTGGTCGGTGTCGGTCCGCGCACCTTGGGTCGCCAGCAACCTCATAAATGGGCGCGCGCCGGTATATCTGTTGCTTACTTCTTAGCATTTATCTTGGGGCCAGTAACCAACTTGCTCATCGCAATCGGTAACGCCATCACGCCAGGTAAGGGTTTTCGCGGTGGTCCATTTACCAATGAAGCCGAACTTCGCGACTTGGTAGATCAAGCACACGAGCGCGGTTTAGTGGAATCAGACGAACACGAGATGATCCACTCGGTATTTGAACTCGGCGACACTTTGGTGCGCGAACTCATGGTTCACCGAACAGATATGGTCTGGATCGAAGGCGATAAGACCCTGCGTCAGGCGTTATCGCTGGCACTTCGCAGCGGTTATTCCCGCATTCCTGTTGTCGGCGAAAATCTCGACAAGATTATTGGTATCGCTTACGTAAAAGATTTGGCAAAGCGCGCGCTAGATCACCACGAAGCAGAGACCACTGAAAAAGTTGAGCAACATATGCGCCCAGCTGTCTTTGTTCCGGAGATCAAGATTGCAGCCGAACTTTTGAAAGAGATGCAGCGCGACCAGATCCACTTAGCGATCGTCGTTGACGAATATGGTGGCACTGCCGGAATCATCACGATCGAAGATATTATTGAAGAGATCGTTGGTGAGATTGCAGACGAATTCGATGATGGTGTTGAGGCATTTACTTGGATCACCGAAGATAAGGCGCGCGCTAAGGCAACGCTTCATATCGAAGATCTGGCCGATGAATTAAAGATCGAGATCGATAAAGAAGACTTCGAAGATGTAGACACTATCGGCGGGTTGATGGCACAGAAGCTGGGACGTGTTCCGATTGCGGGCAGCACAATTTCAATGCTGGGATGGTCAATTACATCAGAGCGCCCAATAGGTCGCCGCCGTAAAATAAGTTCAGTAATTATTGAGCGAATTAAAGATGGCGAGGTAGATGAACATGAGTAATCCTAATTCTGCTAATCACTTCGATAATCCAGAAGATCAAAAGTTAGCAACCCTTGCTACATCAACTTTGGCGCGTTCTGGCGCTAAGCAGGCTGCGGCGCTTCGCGATTCAACAGGGCGCACCTATGTCGCAATTAATGTCGAATCTCCAGAGCTAAAACTAGATGCAGTGGAAGCAGTTTTTGTTGTTGCTTTAGCATCACAAATTTCAGGTATCGAGGGCGTTGTCTATGCAGGGTTACCTGAAGGCAAAGTTTCAGTAATTAAGCAGCACTCGCCTCTTGCTGCGCTCTTTCATATCGATGCAAGTGGAAGTGTGACCAGGGCGTAAGATAGCCCAATGCGTATTGTTCGCTTCTCACCAGGCCCTGAATCAGGTTTAGGTACCGACCCGCTCTTTGGCATCCTCGAAGATGACAATCAGATCAGTGTTATTTCAGGCGATCCGATCTATCACGGCGTGACAAAGACTGCAGCAAAGGTTGAGCTAACAAAGGTTCGTTTACTTGCGCCAGTTATTCCGCGCAGCAAGATCGTTGCTGTTGGAAAGAACTATGCCGACCACGCAAAAGAGATGGGCTCGGAAGTTCCAAAAGAACCAATTATTTTTCTTAAGCCAAACACCTCTGTCATTGGACCAGGAGACACAATTGTCTGGCCGGCGATGGCGCCAACGATTGATTACGAAGCAGAGTTAGCAGTAGTTATCGGTCGCGTCTGCAAAGATGTACCAAAAGAGCGCGTTAACGAAGTTATCTACGGCTACACCCTGGCCAATGATGTTACTTGTCGCGAGCTACAAAGAAGCGATGGCCAATGGGCGCGCGCTAAAGGCTTTGATACCTTCTGCCCAATCGGGCCATGGATCGAAACTGATTTCGTTCCTGGCACACAAAGAATATTCTCAGAAGTAAATGGCGAGATCCGCCAAGATGCAACTCTTGATCAGATGATCTTTAGCGTCGCCGATATCGTGGTCTTTGTGTCACAAGTTATGACCCTATTGCCGGGCGATGTAATCATTACCGGAACTCCAGCAGGAATCGGACCGCTTATCGAGCGTGGCAACGTCGTTGTCGGTGTTGAAGGACTTGGCCAACTAACAAATAAGGTGAGTGCAAAACCGTGAGTGATAAAAAAGTAAAAGTTCGCTTTGCACCTTCACCAACCGGTGACCTACACGTTGGAAATATCCGCACCGCGCTCTTTGACTGGGCCTACGCCCGTCACACCGGTGGCACATTTTTATTCCGTATCGAAGATACCGATACCACTCGTGTAACTGATGAATACATCCAAGCGGCAATAGATACTCTTAAATGGCTCGGCTTAAATTGGGATGAGGGCCCAGAAGTCGGTGGCGAAAATGGTCCTTACCTACAGTCACAGCGTTTAGATATCTACGCACATTGGGCGCAGAAGTTTCTTGATCAGAAAGATGCCTATCACTGCTATTGCTCACCAGATGAGTTAGAAGCTGTACGCGAAGCACAACGCGCTGCCAATGTGGCTCCTGGTTACAACGGCCATTGTCGTGAGTTAACGGCAGATCAGATTGCTGCGTATAAAGCACAGGGACGTGAAGCAGTAGTACGTATGCGCATGCCAGATGGCTCAACTACATTTAAAGATGAGATCCGTGGCGACGTTACCTTCGATCATAAATTCGTACCTGACTTTGTTCTGGTTCGTGCAGATGGTTCACCGCTTTATACGCTGGCGGTTGCCGTCGATGATGTTTTGATGAAGGTCACCCACGTATTGCGCGGTGAAGATCTGCTCTCTTCAACGCCACGTCAGATCCGCGTTTATCAGGCGATGGGCGTTGCTATTGAAGATTACCCAGTCTTTGCTCACTTGCCATTCGTTATGGGCCAGGACAATGCCAAGCTTTCCAAGCGCAACGGTGAAGTATCTATCGCTTGGTATCGCGAACAAGGTTATTTACCCGAGGCGATCTGTAACTACTTGGCGCTGCTTGGCTGGTCACCTGGTGATGATCGTGAAAATGTCACGATGGCCGAACTCTGCGAACTATTTACCGTAGATAAGGTGCATTCATCACCCGCCCGCTTTGATATGAAGAAGTTGGAGGCGATCAATGGCGACAAGATCCGTGCGCTTACTCTCGATGATTTCCTTAAGTGGTCACTTCCATTCTTAACTAAGGCAAATGTAATTACTGGTACTGATGCTGAAATCGCACTTGTTAAGCAGGCGCTACCGCTAATCCAAGAGCGCATCGTTAAGTTAGATGAAGTACCTGCAATGTTGCGCTTCTTATTTGTTAAAGATTTCAAAGTTGAGGAAGCATCACTTCCTAAGGTGACCGATAGCGCATCTAAGGATGTTCTAAAGCGTTCGCTCGCTGAGTTAACACCACTTACAACTTGGAACCACGAAAGCATTGAAGCCGCGCTTCGCACATCGCTTATCGAAGAGATGGGGCTCAAGCCGCGCATCGCATTTGGCGCAGTTCGTATCGCAACAACTGGCAGCACTATTTCGCCACCGCTCTTTGAGTCTATGGAGTTGCTCGGAAAAGATGCCTGTCTTGCGCGAATTTCCGCGGCGATAGCGCTTTAATTTTTGGGGTATTCTTACCTCTGTTGTAATGGGGTATGGGGTAATTGGCAGCCCTGCTGATTCTGGTTCAGTAAGTCTAGGTTCGAGTCCTGGTACCCCAGCGCAGTACCCAGCAAGAAAAGAAATGTACTAGGGCCCCGTCGTCTAGCGGCCTAGGACTCTGGCTTCTCAAGTCAGCTACGAGGGTTCGAATCCCTTCGGGGCTACAAATGGTGCAAAGCGCTTACAAATTTAACTTTTTGTAAGCGCTTTGTTCATTTTAAAAGTTTTCAATTCTTCTGCAATTTTTTCACTCTACACAGCCCGTTCACAGGATCTTAAATCCAATTAACCCCATTGTTCATAATCGAAAGATTAGATCGCCTCGTTGTAACCCACAACTAACTAAATTCTAACGAGGAGAATAAAGTGAATATTTCTAAAGCTAAGCGTGGAATTGCTGTTATTTCAGCAACTGCGTTTCTAGCAATTTCAGCGGCGCCTGCCAATGCGGCCGCGCCAGTTTACGTAGAGGCTGTTGCATCTTCTGCAACCCTTACCCCATTCGCCTCTGCTGGTGACATGGTTGGCACATACCTTGTTCCAGGAATTCCAGATGGACTCGGAGCAATCAAGACCGGAAATTCTTTACGCATCATCACCAACCACGAATGGAGCGCAACTAACGCTGTAGCAGCGGGTCGCACAACCGCCGGTGGTCTAGTTTCAGGTTCATTCCTAAGCGATATGACCTATGACTTAACAAGCCAGAAAGTCACAAAGGCCGTTGATCTTTTTAAAGACGTTGTTTGGTATGACTACGCAACAGGCAAATACGGACAGACCCCAGGTGCTCCTGCAGGTGCTGCAGTCAAGGATTCATATGGAACCCTAAATCACTCTTACCTTCTAAACCGTTTCTGCTCAGGAGCTCTTGCTCCAGCAGGTTCATTCTTTGACAAGGCATCTGGCTTCGGAGTCAACGATGCAGTATTCCTTGCCGGAGAAGAAGGTGGAGATGAATCTCGCGCATTCGCAACCAACTTAACAAATGGTCAACTCGTGCAACTTCCAGCTCTTGGATTAGCTGCTTGGGAAAATGTTATCCCTGCGCCAACAAAGGGCAAAGCAACTGTTCTTATGACAAACGAAGATGGTTCTGCAACAGATAGCCAACAGTGGATGTATGTCGGAACAAAGACAAAGACCGGTGCTTGGTATGAAAAGGCTGGCTTTACCAATGGAAAGTCATACGTCCTGGCAGCAGCTGCTGATGCAGTTGTAGCAAATGACAATGAAATCCGCACAAAGTATGGAAAGAACAAGCCTTTCCCAATCACTTTTGCTGAAGTAAATGTCAAGGCAAACGGTAAAGATCAGAACATCGAAGCGAACGCTAAGGGTATTGAATTCGCTCGCGTAGAAGATGGTCACTTCGATCCAAATAAGCCAAATGATTACTACTTCGTAACTACTGAATCAAACAAGGATCCAGTGGCAACAACACCAAATCCAGCGACTCCTACGGTAAGTCGTGATGGTGGAGCGCTATGGCGCATTCGCTTCAAGGATGTTTCAAAGCCTTTGAGCGGTGCAACTCTTGAATTGCTACTAGATGGATCTGAAAACATCTACATGTCAAAGCCAGATAACATCGCAGTGGATTCACTTGGAAACGTATTGATCCAAGAAGATCCAGGCAACAATGCTCACCTTGCACGTATCGTTTCCTACCGCATCAGCGATGGCAAACTAGCGACAATCGCTCAATTTGACGCAAAGTACTTCGATTCAACCCGTCCGAATTTCATCACTCAAGATGAAGAATCATCGGGAATCATTGAAGTAAGCCAAGAATTGCGCACTTCAAAGAACGATAAGGCTAGCTACTACATGTTCGTGGCGCAGATCCACGCAACACCAGCTAAGGCACGTCCAGATCTTGATCCAGCAGATGCCACATTGGCAAAGGCTGTTGAAGGCGGACAGTGGTACATCTTAAAGATTACAAACTGGACTGACGTCTACAAGTAATCTTTTTAGTCGAGGGACGGGGGAAAGAGGCCAATTAGTTGGCCTCTTTCCTTTCCTTTATTACCAAGAATTTAAACCTAGGCCACCGTCGAAGTCGTAAGTACTTCCGGTGGCCCAGGCATTTGCATCAGATAATAAAAATTCTGTTACTCCAACAACTTCCGCAGCGGTTGCATAGCGCGCAAGTGGAGTTGCCGCCTTCCAAGCAGCAACGCCTTCTGGCCATGCCTGATCAATTCCATCGCGACCGATTAAACCTAAGCGCAGTCCAAGTACGCGCATTGGTGCATGTGCACGTGATGCAGAGCGAGTTAAGACATCAAGCGCTGCTTTGCTGGCGCCATAGATCTCATGTCCAGCGCGTGGGTTAAGCGCTTCAACGGATGAAATATTTAAAACTACTCGTACGCCAGATTTAGCAGATTCATCGATGATCTCTTTTGGGGCATCAACGTTTATGCGCATCATAAGTTCGATCTCTGCGCGCGATGCAGCAGCCGGATCAAGAATTGCTTGGTTAGCTGCGTTATTGATTACATAATCTAGCGTTCCTGCGCGAGCGAGAGCCTCTTGAACAAGTGAGTTTCCGGATTTGGTTACTGCAAGATCTTCGGCGATGACATGCAAATTTGGCCGTGCATGTAACTCGCCTGTATTTACCTGTGCGCAGACGGTGAACCCAAGATCTAGAAAGCGATCAACATAGGCGCGACCGATTAAGCCAGATGCCCCAGTGATAAGGATGCTTTTACCAGCAAAGCTCATCGCAGTGGATCCAGCGCTTTAACTCGGACGTTAACGCGTGCGATTAAATCGGTTAGATCGATCTTGGTGCTGGTTCGGTTAGCAACTACTTGATCTCCAGCAACCCAGACATCTGTGACATCACCGCGACCTGCGGCAAATACCAAAAGGGCATTTACATCATGCACCGGCGTTAGGTGCGCGGCGTGGAGGTCAATGGCAATTAGATCCGCTTCTTTACCAACTTCGATACTTCCAATGCGATCGCCTAAGCCAACTGCGTGAGCTGCTTCAATAGTTGCAGCGCGCACGATCGAGGTGAGATCAACATCGGCAGGGGATTGGCGAAGGGCTACAACATGGGCAGCCATTCGCATTACCGAGAACATATCTAGGTCATTTGATGAAGAACAAGAGTCTGTGCCAAGTCCAACTTTGATTCCGGCTTTACGAAGATCATTAAAGCGCGCCAGCCCCGAACCTAGTTTTAAATTGCTTCCTGGGCAATGGCCAACAGATGTTCCTTTACTTGCGGCAATCGCCATATCGGAATCCGATAAATGCACGCCATGGCCGAAGATTGTTGGTACATCCAAGATGCCAGTATCGCGACAGATTTCGGTGGGAGTCTTGCCGTAACGAGTAGCTACATCATCATTTTCTGCTTGTGTTTCAGAGACATGTAAGTGAATACGGGCGCCAAGTTCTTTAGCAATCGCAGCTACCTGCGTTAAGTTTTCTGGTGAATCTGTATATGTCGAGTGCGGCATCAAATAAGTTGGAATATATGGTCCACCGATTTTGGCTAACCCATCTTTCCAAAGGTGGGCGCGCTCAATGCGTTGCTCCCATTGCAGACCATCAAGGCCAGGGAAATCAAAGAAGATCGGTCCTGCAATGTGTCGCAGGCCAACCCGCACTGCACCACGATGTGTGGCAACCGGATTTAAATACATATCCATTGTTGTAGTTGTGCCAGATAACAAAGCTTCTAGCGCGCCTAGTTCGGTACCAAGCTCGCAAGTTGCTTCATCCATAATCGCACCTTCAGCGGCCCAGACACGTTCTAGGAAACCTTGCAGGTTTACGCCTTCGGCCCAGCCACGCAGCAAAGACATTCCTAGGTGGGTATGGCTATTGATTAAACCTGGTGCGATTAGTTTGCCGGATGCATCGTAGGTTTTAGTAGCAGCGGGTTGATCTTTCCCAATATATGCGATCTTTCCATCTTTGATACCGATCGAGATATTTTCTAATATCTCGTCGCTGCCGTTAGAAGTTACCGCATAGCGCGCATTGGTGATTAGAAGATCCATATTATCTTTCAACTACGAAGCCAGGATTTTAATTGCACCATCAATAATCGTGATTACATTTCCGGCGCAGCCCTTAATGACTTCACCGACGCCTTCATGGCTAATCTCTTCTTTAGAAAGTCCGGCTGCAGGGTTGGCAACTGCTGCAATTGCGGCGTAGCGAAGACCTGCTTCACGTGCCAAAGTTGCTTCAGGAACACCTGTCATACCGACCACAGTTACGCCGAGCTTGGCGCACATACGGATTTCCGCAGGTGATTCAAAACGAGGACCGTTATATACGGCATAAATTCCGCCGGTGTGAAGTTTGATCTCTGCCTTCTTCGCAGATTTTGCAAGCGCCTTTTGAATCTTCTTGTCATAGATATAGGTCATATCTATGTGCTGAACGCCGCCTTCTTGAACTCCATCAAAGAAGGTATCGGCGCGACCATGAGTGAAATCGATGAAATCATCAACTAACTGCAATGCGCCCGGCTTTAACTTCTTATCAACTCCACCAACGACATTTACGCCGATAACTAGATCTGCGCCCCAGTTCTTTAACGCCTGGATATTTGCGCGGTAATTAACTTGGCTTGGTGGAACTGTGTGGTTAACCCCGTGTCGAGTAAGAAAGGCAACATCTGCCCCGTGCCACTTACCTGTAGTAATAACTGCTTGACCGTATGCGGTATCGACAGTTGTAGGGGATTGGCCTTCGAGCGCTGGCAGGTTGTAGAAACCTGTGCCAGCGATGATTGCGATCTTCAATGTATTACTCCTTAAGGCCGGCCATGAGGCGGCCGATGTAGTTGCGGTCTGCATCTTTGGATTCAACGATCGCAACGATCTTTCCACCCGACATAACCGCAATGCGGTCAGAGAGCGAGAGAATTTCATCGAGTTCGGCAGATACCAAAAGTACGCCAGCGCCGTTATCACGCGCTGAAATTAACTGGTTATGGATAAATTCGATTGATCCAACATCCACACCACGCGTTGGTTGAGCCGCAACAAGCACCGGAAGTTCTTGGCTTAGCTCTCGCGCTACAACAACTTTCTGCTTATTTCCACCAGAGAGCGAACTCGCTGGGTTAAAGGCGGAAGGTGTGCGGATATCAAACTTTTCAACAAGTTGCTCTGCGTTCTTAGCAACTTCTCCAAGATTGCGAACCCAACCCTTTGCAAAAGGCGCTTGATCGAATTGGTTGAGAACTAAGTTATCGGCGATCGAGTAATTAGCGACTAGACCGTGCTTTTCACGATCTTCTGGCACATGTGAAATACCGGCTTCGTGAACTGAGTGCGGCGCCATATCTTTAGTGGCAACGCCGTTGATCAGAACTTCGCCAGCTTCGCGATGGCGCATGCCGCAGACCGCTTCCACGAATTCGCGCTGGCCATTTCCTTCAACGCCGGCGATTCCGAGAATTTCACCTTTATGAAGTTCGAGATCTACGCCCTTAACTGACAAGATCTTGCGATCATCGCGAACTTGTAGCCCTTTAACTTCTAGAACAACTGCGCCGCGTTTAGCTTCAGTGCGGTTTACCTGTAGCACAACTGAACGTCCCACCATCATCTGCGCCAAGCCTGCTTCATTAGTCTCTTTAGGGGTTGTTGTTCCGACTAACTTGCCACCTCGCAATACGACTACACGATCTGCAACAGCCATAACTTCATGGAGTTTGTGGGTAATCAAGACAACGCCAACGCCAGATTTAGCGAGGTTACGAATAACACCTAATAGTTCATCGATCTCTTGTGGAGTAAGAACCGCAGTTGGCTCATCGAGAATCAAAAGCTTTACATCTTTACGCAGCGCCTTGAGAATTTCCACGCGCTGCTGCATGCCAACTGGCAGATCTTCGATTACCGCATCGGGATCTACTTCAAGTCCGTAGCGCTTCGAGAGCGTGATGATCTCTTGGCGGGCCGCCTTCTGATTGATAAAGAGGCCACGCTTTGGTTCATCACCCAAGATTAAGTTTTCAGCGACAGTCATCACCGGAACCAACTGGAAGTGCTGATGAACCATACCGACACCACGTGAGATAACTCCTGCGGTATCGCCGAAGACGATTGGGGTGCCACCGATCTTTATCTCACCAGAATCTGGCTTAATCAAACCGAAGACCGCCTTTAGTAGCGTTGATTTACCGGCGCCATTTTCGCCGAGCAGTGCAACAACTTCGCCGGCGTTAACCGTTAGCGAAACATTGTCATTTGCAACAACTCCGGGATAGCGCTTGGTTACGCCAGTTACTTCAAGAAGAGCACTCATTATTACTGTCCCTTCTCATATGGTTGGCCTTCTGCAGCAGGTGGTCGCACCTTGCCTGCAGAAATTGTTAAGACAATGATCGTTAAAATATAAGGAAGTGCAGCGGTAAATTGGGAAGGAATATTTACAACCTGATCAATCATCAACTGGTTGGCATAAGCCTGAGTTAGCCCGAAGAAGAGCGCTGCAGCAAGTGCACCCAGTGGATTCCAGCGACCGAAGATCATCAAGGCAAGTGCGGTAAAGCCCTTACCTGCGATAAAGCCGCGTTCAAATGAGCCAACTAGTTCAAGTGCCAGGTACGCGCCTGCAAGTGCACCGATTGCACCCGCGATCGTGACGTTTATGTAGCGCAGACGAGCTACTGAAACACCTGCAGTGTCAGCGCTAGATGGATGCTCGCCAACTGCGCGAGAGCGCAAGCCCCAAGGTGTGTGATAAATCCCGACATAGAGAATTAGGATTACCGC
>JACCDP010048200.1_pt1 | contig 20039 bp, 35 predicted proteins | sample 7445841 | NCBI WGS metagenome assembly JACCDP01 (sample SAMN15323441, study PRJNA562643) | freshwater metagenome | isolation source: river surface water | place: USA:Blue River Watershed | collected 2017-08-17
CCTAATTCTTTTTTTAAATCTTTACCATATACTATGAGATTTAAATCAACATCTGATAGCTTAGGAGATTTGATAGAAATAATCTTTTTAGCAATTTGTCTATCACTCAACATAATTTTATCTACCAACTTAGGAAGTCCAGTCAACTGTTGATTTGCTAAGTCAGTGGCTTTTTTGACCATATCATCAAGCATTTTCTTTGCATCTTCAGGACTTGTCATAATAATTTTTTTCTTTTATATATTTACAATTAAACAATTCCTACTCATCAAACTATAAATCAAAAAAACAATTTTATGGCAACAAATTCAAAACATAGAAAAAATCACAAACAGAAAGTAGAAGCTAGAAAAAAAAGATTGGCTCAAGAGAAAACTAGAAATGAAAAGATGCAAAGAGAATTCATTATGAATCTCATAAAACAAGAACAAGAAAAAGGACTTTTCAACAACACACCTAACCTCAGTGAAAATGGACCGGTAATTGACGGACCTATGATTGATGGACCAATTATTGATGGACCAATTATTGATGGACCAATTATTGATGGACCATCAATGGATTCAATGTTACAAAATGTATCAGAAGAGCCGGTATACTTTAAAGTTAATAACGATGAGTTGACTGAGATTTCAACCACAGAGGATGAGAATAAAGAGTCTGAGAATTAATTCAATATACTAAGTATGAAGTAAGCTACTGTTAATAACAGTCCGTGAGACTTTTGTTTTTTTGATTTAAATAGAACTTTCTGAACAGTTAAGTTCAAATATCTTCTAGCATACTCATACTTCTTTTTACACTTACCACTACACTTACACTCAATTAGGTAATTGTTAGCATCGAGTATTGATTCAATTTGTTCTTTTGACATTATTCAAACCTTTTTATTAGAGTTATATATAAAATAAAAAAAATCATTTTTTTAAATGCAGACAAAAAAAAACAACTTAAAGATAAATATTAACAAAGATGACTCTAGTCTAAATGACTTTCTTTATTTATGGGACATATTTAAATCCAGACCTAATAAAGTTCTGATACATGGAACTTTCGATTATAAAGAAACTGAATCCTTTTTTGAACAATATGAAAAAGTTAATAAATTCACTGAGATTATTTGTTTAGAAACAGATGATATAATAAACGACAAAGTTCTTATAAAATCAAGTGATACCGTATTCATATCTTATATAGCAGTTGATAAACTCACAGACAGTGCTGTAATTTCCGATATAACCATTTATTATAATTCATCAGAAGATGCTAACGAAGTAAATGAAATTATCAAAAGTATATCAGAGTATCAATTGGTAGATGAATTGGAAGAACACAATCTAAACGTTGTTAGTTTGTCTGGTAATTCAATTGAATTAGATGAGATAAAATTTGACGATATCGACGGTGAAAATATTGAAGAATACTATTCAAAACAAACTTTTAAAAGTATTAATAAGTGGATAAAAAAGTCTAAAAAACAAAAGTCCGGTTTATCAATTTTTTACGGACAAAGAGGAACAGGTAAAAGTTCAATGATAAAATACTTAGCAACAAAACTCAATAGAAATTTAATATTTGTTCCGAATAACTTAGTTGATTTAACAATAAATAGTTCAGACTTTACTAAATTTCTAAGAAAACATGAAAATCCAATTCTTGTTTTAGATGATTGTGAAATGATTTTTAATGAGTTTTTTACAAAATCTAATATAATCGCCAACAATTTAATGCAGTTAGTAGATGGTCTACTAGCAAATAAATTGAACATAAGTATAATAGCTATATTCAATCTAGAGGATAAAAATGAAATCGACCACAACTTAATCGATTGTAATAATTTGATTGACATAATAGAATTCACCGACTTGTCAAATTCAGAAGCAAATCAACTTTCAGAGTTATTGGGATATAAACAGAAACACAAAAATGATATCAGATTGTTAGATTTGATAAATAATAATAAATCCAACAATAAAAGAAGACTTGGATTTTAAAAAAATAATATATATGAAATGATTTCAGAATTAACAGAAGAGGAGATTTTAGACTTTTTAATGACAAGTGATTTTGAGAATGAATTCAAACCTGATGAGTTTAAATATTTATTGCTTAAATGGAGATACTTCTATCGAGTTCTACATGGTAAATACGAATTGTTGAAGACCGACAGTAGTTACGATATAGCAAAACTTGAAGAAAATATAAAATTTTTAGAAAAAGAAATAACTAGTTTACAAGCGATGTTAACTTCTAAAACAGAAGATTTAACTCAAATTAAATCAAGAAAACTCTCTTTTAAAGAAAGACTAACGGGAAAAATTAATTTAGAATGATGAAAATTCAAGATTACAAAAAATTAGAACAAAAGATTAATAGTCAAAACTTTAATCAGGGTTATAAAACTATAAACTTAGTTTTAGTTGCTTTATCTTGGTTTGGTCACTTTGCTTCAATTTTCTTAGCCTACTTTATGTTATCTAAGATATTATCTTCAGCCATGACTGACAATCAAGTTGCGGTTTTTATTGCTTCAGTTATTATTCTGTCAGGAATTGAACTACTAAAAAGAGATATATTTGATAAGTTCTCAATCCAATATTTGAAACTTAAATCAATACAGAAGGTTCTTCCACTTTTTTTACTTAGCGTATTAATAATTGGTATTTCATTCTACTCTTCTATTTCAGGAGCAGCTGAGTTTGCATCAAAGGACAAACAAATTGAATCAGACAAAGAACAAGTATTGACACAATATTCAGACTCACTGAATAAAATAAAGGATAGTGTGATTTTTGTTAAAGAATCTGAGATTAAGGATTTAAAACTTAAACTAGACATCAAAGATAAAGAACAAACTGAGATAGAATCTATGCAACCTCTTTCAAGACAACAAAGACAAAGAGTTGCTGACTTAAAAAACGAAAGATCTACTTTAAGAAGTGACATAGAAAAAGTTGAAACATCTAAAACTACAATAATCGAAGATACTCAAAAGAAGATTAAACAAAAAGAAACTGAACTAGGCTCTAAAACTGATGAAAAGAAAAAAGATAACTCAAAAAATACTGTTGCTTTTGTTATAGTTTCTACACTAATTGAACTAATTATATTAGCAGGTGTTTACTTTAATGAATATTATAAATTCAGAAGCTACAGAGAGTTTAGAGACAAATTAGAAAAGGATCCTAACTATCAGAAGTTTTTACTTTATGAGCAGATACTACAAGTTGTTTACCCTGAAGATATGAGAATGAATCAAAAGTTATCTTCTAATAAGTCCATAATTGATATGTGTAAAGTAAATGATATCATTGTTCTTAATAAAGACCTCACTGACTTTTTTAAAGTAATAATTAATTTAGGAATTATTAAAGTAAGTGGAAACGCTAAATATGTAAATAAACAAAGAGATTTATCATTTGAGATTTTACAAAAACACTTCGGAGTTGAGTAATGAAAGTAGGAGATGTTTTAGTATTTATAGGTGAAGATATAAATGATGATCATTTCAAAAACTTTACTTATGGACATAAATATAAAATCAAAGATTTTCACTCAGACTTACCAGATGCTGATTCAAACGGATATCACGTAGCTGTTTTCTTTGAAAATACAAATTGGGGATGTTTGTTAGTAAATATCAAAAAATATTTTGTAATTTTAGAAGATTTTAGAGATAATAAAATAAAAAAAATAATATGAAACTACTTACACTATTCATCTGTCTTATATCATTTAATCTATTTTCACAAAATCAAGTTCCAAGAGTTCAATTAAAAGACTTAAATGGAAATACTTTCTTCACTGATAGTTTAGGATTTGATGGACCGATTGTTTTTAGCTTCTGGGCGACTTGGTGCGCACCTTGTAAAAGAGAATTAAACACTATTTATGAAAATTATGAAGAATGGCAAAGTGAAACAGGTGTTACTTTAGTTGCAGTTGCAATTGATGATCAAAAAACAATAAACTCGGTTCCTGTTTATGTAAATGGAAAAGGTTGGGAGTATTTAGTTTTATTAGATCCAAATGGTGATTTTAAACGAGCCATGGGTGTAAATAACGTTCCTCACACTTTTTTAATTGATAAATCAGGTAATATTGTTTATACCCATAACAACTATGCTCCTGGCGATGAAGAAAAATTATACGAAGAGATTAAAAAACTAAATAATGATTGAAACTCCTTTTAACTATACCGGATCTAAATTTAAACTACTCTCACAAATACTTCCACTTTTCGACTACACAAAAGATAACTTTGTAGATGTTTTTTGTGGAGGTGGATCTGTTTATACAAATGTTTTAGATAAGTATCAATCTGTGTCAATAAATGATATTATCTCAGACCTTATAGGAATACATAAAGAATTAATGTTAGGTGATAATATAATAAATAAGACTAAGTTATTGTGTCCTGGTAAATTAAATCCAGAAGGATATTCTAAACTAAGAGATGATTACAACCAAAGTCCATCACCAGAACATTTATGGGCACTTATGTTAAGCTGTACTAATAACATGATGAGGTTTAATCAAAAATTCAAATTTAACCAAACTTATGGAAACAGAGGTTGGAACACAAATACAGATGTCAAAGTAGATAATTTCAAAAATCACATCAGACAATTCAAAGACAAAGTAAAATATCAATCTACTCACTTTGAAAACTTAGACTTTGATAAAAATCAAATGATTTACATAGACCCACCTTATTCAAACACCGAGGCTGGATATAACGCATTCTGGAAAAAAGATGATGATTCAAAACTTTACGATTGGGTCAAATCAGTTGATAAAGCTGGGTGTTCTTTTGCGGTTTCTGGAACTTTAGAGCACGATGGAAAGTCTTGTTTGTTATTAGATAACTTAGTTTCAGATGGTTATAGGGTGGTTGAATTAGAATTTGACTACAATAAAGTCTCAAGAAAAGGCAAAAAGAATACGAAAGAAGTTCTTATAAAGAACTATTAACTTTTTATATATATTTGAAAAATAATTGAAAATTTATGGATTATCTAGACAAATATGACGAGCTAGTTAAACTTTTAACTGAAGAGGTTGAGGTTGAAGGTAAGAAATTCAATCTTAAAGATGACTTTGAGAAGTTTTTTATCAAAGGAAACCGAACTGCAGGAACTCGTATCAGAAAAATGATGCAGGAAGTGAAAAAACTTTCACAAGAAATCAGAAATGATGTTCAAGAATATAAAGGAAAAATCTAATTATTCTTATAATTTAGAAAACCGAGTGATTTAATTACTCGGTTTTTTTTATATATAGACTATATGTTCAGCTCTGATAACATAGTTATAATGATTTTAGGAATTCTAATTGGATTGGGATTCATTGTTGGTTCTGTCTATTGGGTCAATAAATTGTTCGTATCAAACACAAAAGACCAATTAGTAAAATTTGTTTTGGTCATATTCACATCACTAGTCGCACTTTTCATAGTCGATAAAGTAATTGCTTTCAAAGTCCATCTTTTAGATGAGGGTATGGACACTCAATTATTTGACCTAATAAAGACTTTAACACTTATGATTTTCTCATATTATTTTGGAACAAAAAACACTCAAAAAGAAGATAAAGAATAAGGAAATAACCTATCCAATTAAAATCTAAATAATATATAGTAAATGAAATACTTAAAACTATTTGAGGGGTTCCGAGAAGACTTTTATAAATCTGTTAATGATTTAAAAAGTGAGTATGAATACAATAGGAAAAAGTTGTTTTCAGACGCTAAGGCTAAAGTTGATGAATTTATGTTTGATTTGACTGATGACTTTTCCGATCAAAAGACACACCAAAATGATTTCATAGAAGATGATGATCTTTCTATTTGGTATTACTTGAAATGTGATAGAAAAGATTTTGAAAGTTTTATACAAGCACTTACAGATACTAGAGAAAGGTTAATAGATGAGTTAGGTTTAGATATGAATTTAAAGGTTGATGCTTGGTTAATTGGTGGTGAGCAGGTTAATCATTCATTCAATCATGGATTTCTTTCAAAATGGGAAGAGATGATGAAATATATTGAAGGGTATAGTAATATGAAACCAGAGTATGGATTAGACCAATATGCTTACTTTACATTTAAAATACAAATTTTATGAAAAAGATTAAATCCTATAAATTATTTAAAGAGAGTCTTCAATATCTACCCGATGATGGAAAAAATTCTAATAATGAGGACTATATCACTTTGTCTCATTTATTGTATGATATTTTTGATGAGTTTGAAATAGTTGAATGGACTAATGAGACATTTGAACATCCTGATGCACCTTTCAATGAAGATTATCCAACTCATAAATTCTGGTCATTTAGAGTATTTACACCTAAAGGATTGGAAAATATAAAACAATCTGAATTAGATAAAGATATAAAAGAGATAACTATCTGGAATATCAGAGATACTGATTTAGGATTCAAAGAGAAGTTAGATATTCTTATCCAAGAAGCAGAAGAAGTGTTAGGGAAAGAGATATTAGTTGAAGTTGAAGTTTATGCAGACTCACCACAAGAAGAACTTGTAGACTACACAATTAAAATAAAATGAAATACTTAACTAAATATAAAAAGTTTAATGAGGCTTTAAAAACTCCTGATAACTTTATTGAACTAAGGTCATTAGAATATACATTTGATCCAAATAATGGTGTAATCTACCCAACGCTTGCTGGTGGAAATTATGATGATGATAATGGACACTCTGTTGGTTATGATTATAGAGAATATGTTGATATATCAGATGAAGATATTGAAATAATTGAAACATATTATAAATCAACTGAAGAACTAGCTAAACAAAATATTGACTGGGAACTTATCAAATCAATTAAAGAATTAGCTCTAGATTATTTAGATAACGACTATAAATTAAATATTGTGGTTACCGCTAAAATGATTAAAGTTTATCATGAGTTTTATTCACACTTCGAAACTGAAAGTGATTACAATCGTTATTTTACACTAGAATGGAACAAATTTTTAGATGTTAATAAACCAGAAAACTATTACTATACTATTAGACTTTTAAAACCTTTCTCTATAATGGGATCTGGTAGGACTTACACATTTGATAGAGAAGCTGGAATTGAATTTGTAGATGAGTTAAAGAGAGCTTTCCCAGAATATCAAGACAAAATAGATTACAGTAAGTGGTGATTATCAATCACCTATAATTTTATTTATTTTCTCTTCTCTTAAAATTTGTTTAGTATCAAATATATCATCTAATCTATTTCTAGTATAAAAGTGTTGATCTCCGGATTTTGAATAAACCATCCAAACTTCTATACCAGTCTCATGATGCTCACATTTAATGTATTTATAGGCTTCATTTTTAAAAAAAGTACTAATTGAATCCTTTATACAAATTATATCTCTTTTATCTTCATGTAGCGGAGTTAAATAAAAACCGTTATGTTTAACAGGATGTATTTTCATCTATTGATAACCTCTTCGACAATAACATTGATTCTACCACTTCCTACATTTCCAATTGAGTCAAAGGCACACTTACTTAAATCAATATGATTACTACCTCTATAACCCATTCTATCATTGACTTTAACGATAATTGATAAATTAGTAGAAGTATTAGTCACTCTTAAATAAGTTCCTAACTTAGAAAAGTTATAAGCTGCTGTCAAAGAGTCTTTGTGAAATCTTTCACCAGATGCCGTTTTATGTCCGTGCATGTTATACCAAGTGGCAGAGTGAACATTTGGTTTTTTTACATATTCTAATGAATCTTCTTTTATTGGAAAATCATCTGTCTCGACTTCTTTGATTTCTGGTTCTGCTGGTTCGGTTTTATTAACGATTACATTGAATGTAGAAACGTTAATAAGATTATGAATTACAACAGTTGCTAGTGTTAAAAAATATTTCTTCATAAGTTATATATGAAAAATATAAAAGTAGGTTTGGAAATTAATATATAATCTATCAAAAATTAAAGGCTTATGATGAAAAAATTTAGTAATATTACTGGTCAAAAAGTTACAGAAGAACCTAAGAAAGAAGTTAAAGTAAATGAAGAAGAAATCTTCAAATTAAAACTAATAAACTTAATGGATTCATTTCTAACTATCAGAACATACGGACCAGTTGATAATCATCAAAGAGCTGGATTGATTAAAATTTCCGGAAAAGAACTTTTAGTTGAAGCTATTTTGGATTTACTCACAGAGAAGTCATCTAAAGAACAAACAAAATTATTAGAGGGTTTGAAAAGTGAAGTTGGTAACTGGGAAGTAATTGATTCAAAAATTGATTTTATTAACAGAGAAAAAGCTCTTTTCAAAAGTAGAAAAAGATTCAATACACTTTTAGAAAATTATACTAGCGATTCATTAGTTGAGAAAGTTCAATTAGATATCAATAAAATAACAAAATCGAGAACACTTAGAGACTACATACAATTGACATTAGAATCTAAACTGGATAATCAAACAAAGGATAATTTAGTTAAAATTTACACAGATAGATTAAACCAATTAAATTAATTATCATAAAATCTATATGATAAATATAGATAATCTACAGAAGTATTTCGAACCAATTATTGAAGTTGATTCAAATCCATTTCAGTTAATATCTCAAACTACATTTAAAGAAAACGGAACTCTTCAACATCAAACAATAGAAGAAACTATTACTTTAGAAGAGTTACAAACCGACTTAATTCAATCTATTATTGATAAATCACAACATCAAGTAGTTAAATTTTATGCAACTAACTTTATTCAAAAACTTTTCAATAACAACAAAAAGAAAAACTTATTGAAAATTTTACAAAACATTGGACCAGAAGAGTTTTTATTTATGAGTCAGTCTACATTTGATAGACTACTCGATAGAGGAGTCTATATTATTCCTATAATAGATGAGATTGGTGAAGATATAATCATAATAGCAACGAGGGATAGACTAGTTTATAGACACACTGAAAAAATCGAAATCAATTATAATCCAGATTGTTTCAAAGTTATCAAATTATCTTAAATACCCAATTGTTGTAAAAGTAAATCTCTATGAACAGAGACATCTTCAAATAAACTATAGTCGTAGTAAGAACGAACACCTCTATCATTAATAGTCCAGATTTTGATATAACCATTAGATATAATTGAGTCTTCAACTGTGTATGTTTTATCTTTTGTCAACTCAGTATAATGTGTGCCTTTCAAATCAACTAAACTTTTGATTGTTGTTCCAGAAGGTATCTTCATAAGACTTTTCAACTTTGTGGAAATATTATCAACGATGAAATCACAGTTTAATTTTCTAAAATCAGTTTGAGTATCTGTTAAAAAATCAACAAATGAATTTAACAAATTAAAAGTAACGTCAATTTCTCTTTTTGGTAGTTTATCAATATTCAAATGGATTCCAGTATACCAACGCATTTGATAGGAATACACTGTTTGATTTTTGAATGATTGAAAATGACTATTCTCTAAATCACAAGTTTCAACATTATTAGAAATAATCCAATTAATAAGAGGAACTACACAAGTTTTTAAACCTGATAGTGTTTCGTTTGACCTTCTACCTCTTCTTCGATAAGTTGGTTTTGAAATCCACCGACCATTTAATAATCTATCAAATGTTTCAGAATCTTCTGATATCAGTTTTTTAAATTTCGGCTGAGTTCTATTAGTTATATAACTTTTAAATCTGACAGAAGTAGTGTGATTTGCTAATAATTCCTTCAATTCTTTATATGATATAGCTTGAATTAGTTCAAATCCGAGTTTTCTTTGAGAAACAACAAAGTCATGAAACTGAGCGAATAAATCCAATCCTAAACTTCTCATAGAGTTAGAACTGATTATACCCTGTTCGTATTGAGATAAGACAGGTAGATTTTCTTTTGCTTGATTGTAAATTCTGAGATTTTCTTTTATAAAATCGTAAGTGAATTTCATTTAGATTTGATTTGAAAGTTCATGAAAAATTGGCGATCTTTTAACTATTTCTCGTATCATTTCTGATCCAATATCTTGTAGAGCGAACTTATAAACTTCGGTTCCCATTTCTTTAGTTATAATCTCTCCTTTTGTCAAATTCAAGATATCTACTTTGTGAAAAAATAAATCTGTTTTTCCATAGTCTTGACTACGAACAGATATGAATCCAATTTTACAAACATGAGTGAACATTTCTTCAGTAATGACTGTTCTAATTTCTTTAATGTTTTCCATACATTATTTATTAATTTTTGTTTCTTTGTTTTGAACCTATACACACATTTTTTTCATCTATGTCTGTATTATACCCCCAAACATCTTTATTTATCATATGACAGGAGTGATTTTCCACTTTACCAATAGATACCATCTTATCAACATAAGTTCGAAACTTTAAACTGTGTTCGTTTTTATTAGTCCAAGGACATTCTTTACAGGGTTTTCTACACATTCTTTTGGTTTAATAGATACAAATATAAGTAATTATTATCACAACACCAATTTTTGATATCTAAATTAAAATATATAGTTAAAACTTAATAAAATCAATTGTCTTATAGAATCCTACATTTAAAACCAAATGCCCAAGATATCGAAACTTGGGTAGCAATCGGTGATAACGATATCGTCGGTCACATCTATATGAAAATAGAAATTGATAAAAGAATCAAATTCTTAGACGCCTGGGTTCACCCAGAGTTCAGACGAAAAGGAATTTATAGAAAACTCTGGGAAACCAGGTGGGATTATGTTAATGATGTTTACAAAGGTTATACAATTTACGCTTGGTGTAAAGATAACAGTCTTCCTTTACTTATAGAAAAAGGCTTCGATATAGGTGAAATTTGCACTTATGTCGAGAAAAAAATTTAATTTTTTTTCTATTTTCACTAAACTTTTTAAAACTTAGTATTTACCAGGCTCTATAAGAATCATACGGTAAAACCGTAATAAAAAAAAGAGTAAGGGAATGAATAAAGCAGATTTAGTAAATTCTTTAGCAGAAAAAACCGGTCTTACTAAAACTAAAAGTAACGAAGTGATTGATACATTAGTATCTACTATCACAGAAGCACTTAAAGGTGGTGATAAAGTAACACTTGTGGGTTTTGGAACTTTTGCTACGACTCAAAGAGACGCTCGTAAAGGGAGAAATCCTAAAACAGGTGAGACCTTAGAGATTCCAGCAAAAAGAGTGGCGAAATTTAAGCCAGGTTCTGAGCTAAGTAAAAGTGTAAATTAATATTATTTACACACAAAAAAACCTCTGATTAATCAGAGGTTTTTTTGTTTCAATACGTTTGATATCTTTTGTTTTCTATCCCAGATTCTACAAGCCTTTTCTATTCTTTCAAGATTTACTTCATCGATTTCAGTTGTTGTAAAAGATTGTTCACAACTGTCACATTGATAGGATAAAAAATCGACAGAAACCGTTTTACCTTTTAAGTGAACATCATTGTAATCTGAAACTAGAGCACAAACTTCACTACAATACGGACACTCAATCGACTTTTTCATTGATTAATTTTTTATAACCCCACGGACAATGACGACAACCAGTTTCACAACACTTTGGTCTAATCATTTGTAGATAAGATTCTGTGAAGACTCTTAGTTTGATACCATCAATTTCTTCCCAATAGAAATCAACACCTTCAATCAATTCATCTACACGAAGTCTTTTCCAATCACACATTTTGATACATTGATTTTCCAGATCCCTTCACATACTTAACTGAGTTACCCAATTGAGCAAACATAGGTTTTAAAGTATGAGAACAGATATGTATCTCTCTATTATTAACTTTTAATTTAACAATAGGAATTCTTGTATCACTAATCAAAGTTAGTTCTAAATTAGTAATATCTACGTTTTCATCGATTGATACTAAAACACATTCATCAGATTCGGCAACTACGTGCCATTCAGTTGATAACATAATCTATATATTTAAATTAATCTTTCAAAGATTGCAATTCTTTAAAGGCGGTGTAGATAAAAAGACAAGAAAAGAAAATCAAAAATATTGCAGTAATTGAAATTGAATACAGTAACAAACCTACTGAAGCAACTAAAGATATAATAGCTGCAATTTTTCTAGCCAAAAGACGATTACTTTTCATTTTCATTACTAAGAAATCTTTGACTAAACGACCACCGTCCATCGGAAAAATGGGAAGTAGATTGAAAATAAAAAAGATAATGTTTACAGAAAATAAAGTCTCAAAGAAATTAGTCATTGTAGGATTTAAATAAATTCCAAGTGATTCTAAAAAAACCATCAACACAGGAATAAAAAATGCGAAAACTAAATTACTCAAAGGTCCAGCAGCTACTACTGGAATAGAATCTCTTTCAGGCATTGTCATATCAACTGCCGCTGTTCCGAAAAAGAGGTCTATTTTGATTCCAAAAACTTGCCAACCCCTGCGATGAGCAACCCAAGCATGTGCCATTTCGTGTATCAAAACCGATAAGAAAATCGCGACAGTAGCACTCACACTAGTCATTAAAAGTAGTATAAAGAACCAAAAGCTGATTTCAACCGGGGCTCCTAAAAAGTTAAAAAGTTTAAAAGATGTTTTCATATTAAATATTACTACAAATATAATCAAAGTTTTACAAAAATAAAAAATAAAAAAATATTTTTAATATATACAATACTATGAAATGGATCAAAACAAGAAAACAATGGCTTAGTGAAGCTAAAATTAGAGACGTAATTTTACCTCGTCAAGCAAAAGCAGTAGCAGATGAATGGGGTGAAAAATTTTTAGATTATGAAGAAATTGATCCGACTGATAAAATCAAACAAGGTCGATGGAAACTCGAAGAAGAAGATAAGCTAAAAGTTCTTTCAGCTTTCTTTGATTGTGATATGAGCTTTGTTATGAATACATTTTCTAGTTTACCAGATAAATTCAATCACGTTATTCAAGAATCAATTAATTTAGATTTACTTAATGAAGAGTCGAAATCTGTAATGGACAATTTCAACATACAAGCTCCTACGATTGACCAAATTGTATTTATTTTTGAAAACGTATTTAGAAAAATAGAAATCAGAGAAACACAAGCCTCTGAAAGAATTCTGAAAGATGAAGCAGGAAGACCTGTAAGAGATGAGGGTGGAAATATGATGCGTGTTAAAAAGAATCCAGGAGATCCTGTATTCTCAAATAACTTAGTAAATATCAATACTTTTGTTGATGATTACAATAGATGTTATACAGATGAAAGAGTAGAAACTTCTTCTTTCTCATCAAGAAACATTTCTCAATTAAGAAACTTGGCTAAAGAAAATCATAACAGAGATTATAAATATGAATACTCAATCTTTGGAAAAGATATGTATCTTCAAATTGACCATAATCCGAAAGATGTTTTGAATATGTCTATATCTAAATTTTATAGCTCTTGTCAACACCTTTATAGCGGTGGTTATAGAGAACAACTTTTAGGTAATGTCTTTGATCCAAACTCTATTCCAGCATTTTTTGTATTTGATACACCAATTACTTGGAATAATGAAAAAATATCTGATAAATTACCACTGTCAAGAATGATGATTAGAAATATTGAATCTTTTGATGAAAAAGCCGAAACTAAGATTTTCTTTGACAGAGCTTATCCAGATAGAATGAAAGATGTTTTTAATGATTTGGTTGAGAAATATTCTGAAAATATTCAAAATACAACAGATAGTTCAAGATATTTGTTCACACCAGATATCGAACCAGAAGACTCAATTAGAGCTCCTTATATGGATAGGATGAGATTAGACCAGGCCAAGTTTATTGGCAAAAATACAAGCTCACTTTACTTAAGTGCTGTTTATGATTGGTCTAAAATAAAAATTTCACCAAAAGCAAGAATAAAACAATTAGTAATTGAAACAACAGATATTCCAGAAAATTTAAATGATATTCCTTTAGATTTAGAATGGATTAAATTCAAATTTATTAAAATCAAAACTTTAACTGGTTTTCAAAACGTAAAAACTGATTCAATTGCTTTCGATAAATGTAAATTTGATACTAATATCTTTGAAGAGATTTTATCAATTAACCCTAATATCAAAAAACTACAAATATTAAGTTGTGATATGACAGGTGACTTACATCTTTCGAAGTTCACAGAATTAGAAGAGTTACAAATAATCTATACTTTAGATTCATTAATGGATATGAAAGAAGCATTCACTAATCTTAATATTAAAAAGCTAGTTATATCAGGTGATTTGATTGTTGACAAACAAACTAAAGATTATATATCCGAGTTAAGAAGAGGAGGACTAAAAGTTGAAATAGTTGGACCACAGATATGAAACAATTAAAATATTTAAAACTTTTTGAAGCATTTGAATCAATTAAGTTAACAAAAGTGTTAGGATATATAAGTAAGGAATCCAGAAATACCTTTATTAATAAACTAACTGGTCTTGCTAGATCTTATGATTTTCCTATGTCAAATTTTTCTGACGATATGTTTCAATATCTTCCATTTAAGAAAGCTCTTGATATAAAGTTAGAACCAAAATCAGAACCTTGTAAAGCAACTTCGAATAGTGCCTTTGGTAGAGGATACGGAGTAGAAGGTGAAAAATGTGAAGGAGGTAGAATCAAAAGAATGTGGGGATCAAGACAAAGAGTTGTAGAATGTCCGAGATGTGGGGGAACAGGACTTGAACCTCAAAATCCAGAACTTAGAATTATAAAATTTTGGTTTACTTCTGATGGAAGATATGTCAACGCAACAGGAGTTGATGGTAAAATCAGAAATAAAAATGAAAACTATAGTCGATTACTAAAAGGATATACCGTAAGAGCAACTCTTCGCGCAGATTCAGATGGTATAAACTATTTAAGATCTTCAATACCACACTTAACTAAAGTTCTTTTTAGAGCAAATCATAGAAGCACTCCTATTTTAGCCACATTATACAAAAGTGGGGGTGATGTATTTTGTATTCAAAACAGCCACGACGGTGGATCTCCCGGAACAAGTGACTGGAGAACTTATGGTAGATACTCTTGGAATATAACGGGCGGTGATTTCGAAGAAATCAAAGTATTGACACCTTCAAAAGATGATGAAGAAGAAAAAACTCCTGAAGTAAATCCATATGAATGGAATGTATCACTTTCATCAAGAATGACAGTTGATGAAAGAAGTGATGTCGAAAGACAGATAAAAGATGCACATTTTGCACTTATTTTAGATTTGAGTAAATTGAAATCTAGAGATTTTAAAACTGTTTCAGATATCAGTTCAGAAAGACAAGAATTAAAATCAGGAAGTAGATTAGTCTTAACAGATGACCAAGTAAGAAGTGCAAACATTAAAAGATATATTGAACAAATAGCAAAAAAAGCAGACATAGTATCAGATGTATCTAATATTAAAAATTTAGTTTCTCGTGGTATTGGCGGCAGATGGGCTTTATTTTTGTTGGAATCAAAATCAAGATATTACACTAAATTTAATGGAATAAGTGAATATTATTACTCACTAATGACAACTGAAGATGAAGAATCTGAAAATCATATAATTAAAGAAATATCAAGAAGAATACAAATGATATACACCGAATCTGGAGAAACCGTTTCACAGATAACAAAAAACTTAGACTTAATTAAAAAAGAATTAGATAAAGAAGGTGTTAGTGATAAATATCTACCAATAGTTGAAGGATTAGAAAGAATTAGTCAAAAGTTTTATAATAGGGTTATGTCAGGTCAGTTTGAAACTATTGAAGATTTAGAAGTAGCTCGTCAAAAAATGATGTCTTTAGCTAGTATTTTCTCAAATAGTCTTTATGGTCTAGATAATCTTTCTAATTTTATAGATTACCTTTATTATGAGAATTATAAGAGAAGTTATGATTATTTAGTCGGAACTTGGAGAGTAGATGACTACTATGATAAGATAATAAGAGGTATCGGAATTGTAGAAAAGTTAGTTGAAAGACTTTAATGCACAGGTTTTAGGTAAACAATTATAAAAAAATTGATTACTTTACTAAAAAGAGGATTTTTTTTACTTTTTTAACCTTTTAATTTGTCTCTCTAACTCGTTTTTTTCAACATTTCTTAGTTTGACAAATCTTTGAAAGTGTTTTTCAACATCTATTGTCTTATGAAACTCATCGTTTCTCGACAAAAGTGTAATGTAATAATCATCAACCTCAGTCTGTATAGACCTGATTTCTCTTTTTAATATCCAGATTTTATACCACGATATCATCTTTCTAATCATTATGTATATATAACTCAAAATATCAACTTTTTTCTGAAACCCTTTATTATCAACGGTTTTTAATGATTTTAATATTTTAAAACCTAAACATTTGATATTTATAATATATAATTTATATGAAGTTCAATAAAAATTTAGTCCAATACGAAAATGAAGATGTCTTTTATGACGGAATCAAACTAAAAATAACTCGACAAAACATTCAAGATTATGTTATTCAAACAGGTATGAATGCTGAAACAATTATTCTTTTTTACTACAAAAAAGAAATTTCTGAATTAAGAGATAAACAATTAGAAAAAATACTTAAATGATAGATCTAGAAAAATTTGGCGGTAGATTCAAAAGTCACTTAACAACATATAGCGCCAATACATTACTACCAGTTTATTCTTTTGAAGATACAGTAGACGGTGAAAGATTTCAAATACAAATCGATTCTTTTGCAGCAGACCCCGAAATAGTTATTCCAAACATACTCAATGAAAAGATAATATTTAAAAGAGATAACAAAATACAAAGTGTATTAAATGAAAAGTGAAATTAAAATGTTAGATTATAGAACACTCTCTTATCGCGGATTTAAAATAAAAGTCACACCAGAACTGATACAAGACGTTCAAGCTAACAACGTATCACCTGAAGAATTTGAAAAACATTTACACGATATATACATGAGAAATATTCATATTATCAGAAATGATAAGATAAATCAAATTTTAGAAGAATGCAACGCCTCAAAAAAATAGGACAAGTAAAAGCAACAATATTCAATAAAGAATTTGACCGTGTATATGATTTTTGGAAAGAAAAGGCCAAAAAAGAATTTAACTATTACGATGATTTAAAATTCATTAAAGAACATAACTTAGTCTTTATATATCTTATACTTCCACCACTTGAAGAACCAGAACAAATTGACCCAGAAAATTGGACAGAAGAAGAAGACTAATTGTCCAAACCCTCGCCAATGCCGAAGAAATCGCCTAATTTTTGTATTCTAGTTCTATCATTTATACCATGACCTCCAACAGTAGATGTTAAAGTGTATCCTCTTTTTCTACTTGAACTATCATTATGTAAGTATCCTTTTCTATAATCATATCTTCTGAATGTATCTAAATAAGGATAATCTTCATACTTTAATTTATTTACTTTGACCTTCATTTTCGGGTAAATTCTTTGACCTCTAAAAGTAACTTCTCCATAACTTCTTGACCAAATGGCCATATCTCTTTTTTGAGCCCAATCAGTTAAAACTTTTACATAGTGATCCATTGTTGCATATGGTCTATCCATATAATATGAGATATCAGGGTTATCACTTTCAACTTTCCAAACTAAAGCTCTTGCAATCAATTTACCTTCTCTTTGTATAATTGCTAATTGACAAACCTCTGGATTCTTTTCATACAACTCAAAAAAATCCTTACCAGCCATACAAGAATTTCCTAATGTTCCCTTCATTGCTTCATAGTTCTGAGAATCATACCAATATGTAATATCTTTTCCAGATACCAACTCAACTTCTAATCTGGAAGTTACAGACGTAGATTTAAAACTATTTACGAAATCTTCAACTTCGGCATCAGAAACACCTGAAATTAACTTTTTAATAAACTTTCCTACTTTGATTGTATTTCTACTTGGAGAGTTATAAACATTTGTTTTTTTTCCAGGGTTAAAATCATTAATATAAAGTATATCATTGACTTCTATATTTGGATTGGTTTGTAAATCACTATTTGTAGCCTCAGGATAAGCCGCCATTATCTTAGAAAGTGCTTGTCTCATTGGTGTAAATGTTAAATAACCATCATCACTTTTTGCTAAATCAACAAAAGTGACATCTGATGCAACATCAGTTCCTTCTAATTCCAATAATTTTTTACTAATATCAGAACTCATAGACTTAAACTTATCTCTAAGCAAAGGAGAGAAATAAAGAACTGATTCATTTAATAATGATTCAAAAAGAGATTCCGAAAAACATTTCAAATGCTTCATAAGGTATATATTAAAATACCTTAACAAAAAACCCACCTATAAGGTGGGTCTTAAAATTACTTTGTAGTAATCATATAGTTAGCCAAGTCTTTCCAGTTATCAGGATAAGCTGCTCTCAATTTAGAAGTAATAATCAAACTACGAAGATTCAAATTAACTTCATCTTTCTTAGAATTCAAAAACTCTAACGCTTCCTGTTTGATATCTAAATCATAATCAGGTAAGATATTTGGTAAGATGAAACTCATTCGTTGAATTTTTTCAACCGATGTCATTGACAAGTCTACTGTAAGTGACCGACTAAGAATAGCATCATCAATAGAATCCATATTCTTATTTGAGATAAAAATTACCTGACCTTTGAAATCAAATTGTTGCGGGTATTCATCATTTCGATTCATACGAGCCATCCACGAAATAGTCCTTTTCTCATAAGAGTCAAGAGCTGACTTTAAAATGTTAAGAGCAACTCGGTCTTCTAAGATAGAATCACAATCATCAAAAATAACTACCTTACCATTATTATCAAAAAGAGTATTGTAAAGACCTCGAGCAGTTGAGTATCCTTTAAAAACAATAAACTCAGAGTCCGGAACTCGTTTTTCACGAAGAGTTTGCATCACTGAGTGAGTTTTTCCAAGACCTCCTTCACCTGTAACTATCAGAGATGGAGTAATACCATCAACAACTAATCCAGTAAGTTGATTTAAGAATTGAAAACGTTGATTAATATCGTATGTCATATCTATTTGTTTTTGTAGTGATTTATAATACAAAGATAAGGAATTTTCTCGAATTATCAAATTTTATCTATGCTAACTGGGAAATTGTATTTGCTAATTAGTAGTCAATTGTGGTTAAATTACACTAACAATTACAATATATAACCTAATTAAACTTTTTTACTAAAAAAACATATTAAATACTATGAAGAATTTTATACTTATTTTAACATTATTACTATCCAATATAGTCTTATCACAATACTGTCCTTTCTTAGGTCCAGACCAAACACTACCATGTGGTGTTACACAAACAACATTAACCGCTGACCTTTCACAGTGTGGTCCTGGATCCAATCCAAATCAAACCACTAACTATTCAGTGACTCAAATTCCTTATGTTACACAAGTAAATACCGGAACAACTGTAAGTTTAGGAGATGATACACAATCAGGTCCATTTAATATAGGTTTTACTTTTTGTTTTTACGGACAAACATACACACAATTTTATATTGGGTCTAATGGTTGGATTTCATTTAGTCCCGGTCAATCTACTACATTCACTTCAAATCCAATTCCAAACGGGGCAGCTACAACCCCAAAAAACTGCATTATGGGACCGTGGCAAGATTGGAACCCAGGAATCGGAGGTCAAGTCAAATACCAAGTTCAAGGAACAGCGCCGTGTAGAAAATTAGTTGTTAGTTGGACTAACGTTCCTATGTTTTCTTGCACCAATTTATCAGGGACTTTTCATATCGTAATCTACGAATCTACAAATGTAATCGAAAACCACATCTTAAACAAACCAAACTGTCCTCAATGGGCAGGTGGAACCGCAGTTCAAGGAGTTCATAACTTACCAGGAAACGCAGCAGTAACAGTTTCCGGTAGAAACTCTACTCAATGGACCACTCAACAAGATGCCAGAAGATGGACACCATCTGGACCTCAAGTCACTCCTACATTAACTTGGTATCAAGTAGGAGTAGCCGCTCCTATCGGAACTGGCCCAACAATCACCGTTACACCAAATGGACCAACACAATATAC
>JACCDP010001394.1_pt1 | contig 20036 bp, 15 predicted proteins | sample 7445841 | NCBI WGS metagenome assembly JACCDP01 (sample SAMN15323441, study PRJNA562643) | freshwater metagenome | isolation source: river surface water | place: USA:Blue River Watershed | collected 2017-08-17
CCGCCTTTTTCTGGGCCTTGACGTGTTGAGTGCTGCAACTTAGCGATTGAGTCTGGCGTCCACATGTGGTCTTCACCACGAATACGGAAAGCGTACTCACCACCAGCATCCAACATATTAGTCAAAGTTGGATCATTACCAAATGCCAAGCTGTGCATCTTCAATGCTTCTTCAGCCACTTCGAAAATACCAATACCACCCACATTCGATGCAGTACCTTTGAAGTATTTGTCGATCAACTCTTTATTCAAGCCGATGGCTTCAAAAATTTGTGCGCCGGTGTAAGACATGTAAGTTGAGATGCCCATCTTAGACATCACTTTTTGCAAGCCCTTACCCACAGCTTTGGTGAAGTTCTTAACAACTTTCTCAGCGGATAAGTCACCCTTCAAACCTTTGGCCATATCGACCAAAGTTTCCATGGCCAAGTACGGATGAACTGCTTCAGCTCCGTAGCCTGCCAACAATGCAAAGTGATGAGTCTCACGCGCACTGCCAGTTTCAACCACCAAACCAGTGCTTGTGCGCAAACCTTTATCAACCAAATGTTGATGAATGGCTGATGTTGCCAACAAGGCAGGGATCGCCACGTGGTCAGCAGCTACTTGACGATCGCTGATGATCAAAATGTTGTAACCGGAGTGAACCGCATCCACAGCTTCAGCACAGAGTGAAGCAAGACGTGCCTCAACACCATCTTTGCCCCATGCTGATGGATAGCAAATATCCAATTCGTATGAACGGAACTTACCACCGGTGTAGTGTTCAATATGACGGATTTTTGCGATGTCATCAAAATCCAAAATTGGTTGTGACACTTCCAAACGCATCGGTGGATTGATGTTATTGGTGTCCAACAAATTAGGCTTAGGTCCCACGAATGAAACCAAAGACATCACCATGTTTTCACGGATAGGATCGATTGGTGGGTTGGTTACCTGTGCAAACAACTGTTTGAAGTAGTTGTACAAAGGTTTGTTCTTATTAGATAGAACTGCCAATGGGCTGTCGTTACCCATTGAACCAATCGCCTCTTCACCTGATGAAGCCATCGGCGCCATCAAGAACTTCAAATCTTCTTGTGTATAACCAAAAGCTTGCTGGCGATCGAGTAAGTTTGCTGCAGGACGAATATTCTGCGCATCTTGTTTCACATCTTCAGATGACACTTCAATTTCATCAAGCTTGATACGCACTGCTTCAATCCAGCTCTTGTATGGCTTGGCTTTTGCTAGAGCATCTTTCAACTCAACGTCATCGATGATGCGACCTTGTTCCATATCGATCAAGAACATCTTGCCTGGCTGCAAACGCCATTTTTTAACAATTTTGTTTTCTGGGAAAGTTAATACGCCTGCCTCTGAAGCCATGATGACCAAGTCATCATCTGTCACGTAATAACGTGCTGGACGCAAACCGTTACGATCCAAAGTTGCACCAATCTGACGACCATCAGTAAAGGCAATCGCTGCAGGACCATCCCATGGCTCCATCATCGCTGCGTGGTATTCATAGAATGCGCGACGATTATCATCCATCAATGTGTGCTGCTCCCAAGCTTCAGGGATCATCATCATCATGGCGTGTGCCATCGGATAACCAGCCATCACCAGCAACTCTAAACAGTTATCAAAGCTGGCTGTGTCTGATTGACCTGGATAAATCAATGGCCATAATTTTTGTAAATCATCGCCAAGCACTGGTGAACTGATCGCGCCTGTTCGTGCGTTGATCCAATTAACGTTGCCCTTAACAGTGTTGATTTCTCCGTTGTGAGCAATCATGCGGTATGGGTGAGCCAATTCCCATGCAGGGAATGTGTTTGTTGAAAAGCGCTGATGCACCAATGCCAACGCTGATACCACTCTTGAATCTTTCAAATCTTCGTAATAGGCACCCACTTGGTTTGCCAATAGAAGACCTTTGTAAACCACTGTTCTGGCTGACATAGAAGTCACGAAATATTCTTTGCCATGCTGCAGTTGTAATGCTTGAATCGCGTGACTACCTGTTTTTCTGATGACATATAACTTGCGCTCTAAAGCGTCAGTTGTCATGATGTCGCGACCACGGCCAATAAAAATTTGGCGAATCACTGGCTCAGTTTTTCTAACGGTTGGTGACATCGGCATGTTGGCATCAACTGGAACATCTCTCCAACCGAGCACCACTTGACCTTCAATGCGAACTGTTCTTTCTAGTTCTTGCTCACAAGCCAAACGTGATGCGCTTTCTTTTGGCATGAACACCATACCAACACCATATTCACCTGCTGGTGGCAAATTCACACCTTGCTTGGCCATTTCTTCACGGTAGAACTGATCAGGAATTTGGATCAAGATACCAGCGCCGTCACCCATCAACGGATCTGCACCCACCGCACCACGGTGATCAATGTTCTCAAGAATCTTTAAACCCTGAGAAACGATGTCATGGCTCTTATGGCCTTTGATGTGGGCAACGAAACCAACGCCACATGCGTCGTGTTCATTGACGGGGTCATAAAGACCTTGCGCTTCAGGGCGCAATGAAGGAGTAGTAGTCACAGATATTTCCTTGATAAATAACAATGGATGTCTTTTATTAAAGACTTTGTCCCCGACATAACGAGGTTTTTGACAACTATAGGGGATTACCCGTGGGCAAGCAATAAAAATAATTGGTGTCTGTCACTAATTATTTATTGACCAGCCATCCAAATAAATTAATTGGGGACATAGTCATTTAAAATGAAGACATTTATGCACCAAATTATGGCAAAGCTCATACTTTTAGATCTTTTTGGGTCTGCCCGCAGCTCTAGGCTGTAAAGGTCTAGAGGTTTTCTGGGCTAATTGTTTTAGGAAGGCATCGCTTGCCAGCGGCCACCCATAACTTAAGTGTTTACTTACTTTCTCAATCTCACTGGGGCTTAAATGCTCTAAGACCGAGGTTTTCCAAGCCATTTGACGCTCAAATGGGGTATTGGCAATCGCCCAATAGGACGGATGGTCCGCGATCCAAGGGATTATTTCAGAACCAACGTGATGTCGGTAACTAGACCAAGTCCATTCTTCAGGTTTTTGAACCAATCCAGCTCTCACTGGATTTTGTTCAATGTATTTTTGAACCAGTAAAAAATATGCGTCAGGGTCAATCAAGCAGGATTTGAATCTACCTTCCCAGACGGTGCCACTGGAACCATGCGTTTGATTGAATAATTGTGCATAACGACGCCCAATAGATTGCATGACCTTTGAAGCACTCAAAGTTGTTTTGGGTGTGGCCAAAATATGCACATGATTTGGCATCAATGCATAGGCATGAATGGCCAACTCATATTCTCGGGCAGCGTCTTTGAGCCACTCAAGATAAGATTTTTTTTCTTCATCGGTCGTAAAAATATCTTGAGAGTTATGACCCCTGACCATCATGTGAAGCGGATAACCGGGAAGGACAACTCTTTGAAGTCTGGCCATTTAAGCTGTCAACTTATGAAATTCTTTATTTGCAAAACGATCTGTCATGCCAGCAATGTAATGCGATATGCGGCGCTGCAAATCATCCTCAGATCTAAAACCCTCTGGTAAGTCTTGAGGGAATTGCTGATAGTGAGCAAACAAAACTTTAACCATGTTGGCTGCTTCACTTGTGACTGATTGAACTTGTGGGTGACGATACAAGTTTTTGAAAAGGAATTTTTTCATGGCACTTGCTTGCTCACGCATGCTCGCCGAAAAGCCAAGCATGGGTGAGCTTTGACGCACATCATCAATGGTTCTTGGCGCAAACTCATCAAGACGTCGTTGAGTTTCTTTCACCAAATCATCGACCAGTACATGAATGATGTGTCTGATCACTTCATAGACCAAACGGCGCCCACTCAAATCAGGGAAAGAGTGCTTTACGCGATCATGCTGCTCTTGCCATAAGGGAACTTCTGAGAGTTGCTGAATGTTCAATAAACCTGAACGAATACCATCGTCAATGTCATGATTGTTGTAAGCGATCTCATCAGCAAAATTAGCCAGCTGAGCTTCCAAGCTGGGTTGATGCCCTTTTAAAAATCTCTCTCCCAAAGGACCTAGTTTTTCAGCATTTCTTTTAGAGCAATGCTTCAAAATACCTTCACGGGTTTCAAAGGAAAGATTTAAGCCATCCCATCTTGCATAACGCTCTTCTAAAAAATCAACGACCCACAAGCTTTGTAAATTGTGCTCAAAGCCACCGAATTCTTTCATGCACTCATTGAGCGCATCTTGTCCTGCATGCCCAAAAGGCGTGTGCCCCAAATCATGTGCAAGAGAAATTGCTTCAACCAAGTCTTCGTTGAGATGCAAGCGTCTGGCTACCGAACGACCAATCTGCGCAACTTCCAAACTATGGGTTAAGCGATTCCTAAAATGATCGCCTTCATGATTTAAAAAAACCTGTGTTTTGTATTCAAGCCGACGAAAGGCTGTTGAATGAATGATTCTGTCTCGGTCACGTTGAAATGCATTTCGACCAGATTGCGTTGGCTCAACCGGCTCTGGATGCAAGCGCCCTAAAGATGATGCGGGGTTTGCTGCGTAACTAGCTAGGTTCATCACAACTCACCCAAGCAAACTCATTAGGCAACACCGTTAGCAATCAGCGTTTGAATCACCAGATCATCATCAACCGTTTGAATTTTTGCCTGCCCCAAGCCATTGAGCAAAATGTAACGAACTTCGCCACCCTCTGCTTTTTTATCGACGCTCATTAATTCCATGAAACGATCAACACCTAATTTAGGTGGCTGAGTTGGCAAACGAAGTGCTTGAATGATTTTCTTTAGACGTGATGCATCAGCTTCCGACAACAAGCCCACACGAACTGATAAATCAGCGGCCATCACCATGCCACATCCAACGGCTTGACCGTGTAACCAAGAACCATAACCCATGCCAGCTTCAATTGCATGGCCAAAGGTGTGACCAAAATTCAAGATGGCACGAATCCCGCCTTCTTTTTCATCTTGGGCCACTACTTGAGATTTGATTTCACATGAGCGACGCACGGCATGCTCCATCGCGGCAGGATCACACCTATTCAATGCATCTTGGTTTTTCTCAATCCAAGACAAAATTCAGGGTCAGCAATAGCGCCGTGTTTAATGACTTCAGCCAAACCCGCTGCCAATTCTTCAGCTGGCAGAGTTTTTAAAGTATCTAAATCAGCAATGACGGCTTGGGGCTGATGAAAAGCACCCACCATGTTTTTACCTAAAGGATGGTTGATGCCAGTTTTACCGCCTACCGATGAATCAACTTGAGATAACAGAGTGGTAGGAACTTGAATGAATCTGATGCCACGCATATAGCATGCAGCCGCAAAACCAGTCATATCACCAATCACGCCACCACCCAATGCAACAAGCGTGGTCTTTCGGTCAGCAGAATTCTCTAACAAGCCATCAAAAATCTTTTGCAATACTTCCCATGTTTTAAATGCTTCGCCATCAGGCAAAACAATGAGCTTCACTTTTTGACCCAAGGCTTCTAAAGTTTTAACCACCTGATTGGCATACAAAGGAGCCACTGTTTCATTGGTGACCACAGCGGTCAAAGTGCCCTTGATGTGTTTTTTATATAAGTCTGCTTGACCCAGCAATTGAGATCCAATGTGAATCGGATAACTGCGCTCGCCTAAATCTAATTGAAGAGTGTTCATGTTGATAATTCAAATTGCATCATTAGTGTGTTCACCAACTGAGTAACGCTGGGCTTACCAGTGTCAATCACATGATGGGCGGTTTCTCTATACAGAGGATCACGAATTGCAAAAAGCTTTTCAAGGGTGCCTCTAGGATCATCGTTGTTCAACAACGGTCTACCTTTGTCATTGCGAGTTCTTAACCAAAGCTCATGGGGTGTTGCGCGAAGATAAACAACCACACCTCTTTGATGTAAATGCTGACGATTTTCAGGCAATAAAACAGCGCCTCCGCCAGTGGCTAAAACCAAATTCTTTTCTTGAGTCAACTCATCAATGACCTGAGCCTCACGCTTGCGAAATCCTTCTTCACCTTCCATTTCAAAAATGGTTGGAATGCGAACGCCACAACGCGCCTCAATTTCATGATCGGAGTCAACGAATCGTCTTCCTAATTTTTTAGCCAAGAGACGGCCAACGGTGGTTTTACCGGCGCCCATCACTCCCACTAAAAAGATATTTTCAGGAAAACTGTTCATACCTGAGATTCTACTGAGGCTTTTGACTAGAAACCAATGTTGGGGTTAAAAAAATTAATAATTCTGTTTTATCTTTGAACTTGGACTCTTGTCGAAAAAGAACGCCAATCAATGGAATCGAGCCCAAGAATGGGACCTTGGCGTCATCTTTTCTTTCCATTTCTTGAAAAATACCTCCCAAAATAACGGTTCCGCCACTTTCAACCAAGACCTGGGTTTTAACGTGCTTGGTGTCGATGGCAAACCCTTGCTCTGTTTTTAATCCAACGCTGTCTTTATTGATATCAACATCCAAAACAATCATCTGATTTTTCTGAATTCGCGGCTTAACCTCCAAACGAAGGTTCGCCTTTCTGAACTGGACTTTGGTGGCGCCCTGACCCGCAGACGACTGATAAGGTAATTCCGTGCCCTGCTCTATGAGCGCTTGAGTATTTTCAGCAGCCAACACTCTGGGGTTGGAAACAATATTGCCCAAGCCATTAGACTCTAGGGCAGAAAGCTCCATGTTTAAAGCCTGTGTTGCTTGCTTACCCAACAGGGTGATGGCAGCAGTTCCTGGTTCAAAGCCACTCAAGCCTGATGCTCCGAGTTGATGGCCTGTTTTAAGGTTGGGCTGCTGTTGATAAGCCAGCTTCGCCCCCAAATTTTGTGCGAACCTTCTCTCAGCCTCAACAATTCGTGCCTCAATCATGATTTGGCGCAACTCTCCCATTTGACCCATTTGATGCTGCTGCTCACGGTCTTTTTGTCTTTGATGAAACAAGGCCAACTCTTCATAGGGAGCCACCCATAAGACGTCTTTATCAAAGCGCGATCCCAGAGATTTGCTGGCCAAGACTGAGTCAAAGGTAGTTTGCCAGGATGCATTTTTCATATTGATGCTGGTTTTGCCAGACACCTTATCGCTCATCATCAAATTCAAGCCCCGCATATCTGCCAACATTTGCAATAGCTGTCGAAGATCAACCGATGAAAATTTAAGGGTGATGCTTTTTTCTGAAAAATCATTCTGAGCAAAGGCATGGGGAACTCGGCTCATGAACGAGATCAAGGATAACTTCAGCCACAGTCTTCTTTTATTCACTCTCATTGCTCCAAAAGAATGGTCAACGCTTGACCCTTTATTGATTCCAAGATCATTTGAGAATGATCAAATGATTTGATCAGCCAATGACCCTCGATCATTTGCCCTTTACCAAAGAAGCTTGTGACCTCATCAACCTCTAATAGGGCCTTGAAAGAATGACCCGAATGAATCAAACCCAAATATTTGATGTTTAAATCATTGATCATCAGCTCTGGTTGGGGTTGGGGCTGGGACTCACGCCCAGATAATTCTTGGTTTTTGGTTTTTTCTGAATGGTCCCCAAGCACCTTTACCAAGCTCTCTAATTTGGAGACCTGCCGTCGCCCCTCATCAATTTGTTGGTGAAGCTCCCGAAACTGAGTCGTCGTAAACATCAAGAGGGCAAGCATCGCCGCCAGATTGATAACATTCAGTAGCAATAACCTGTGTTTTGAATAAAAAAGCTGGGCTTGCGTGCCCTTAATTTTATTGATGAACTCCTCAGAAAATGAGGGTGGTTTGACTACTTGTGCAGAAAAATCATGGTCATAAGTGTCTGAAGTGAAGGTGCGTTTAATCATTCAAAGATTATCTAGAATGGCTTCATCTTCATAAATCAGCCAAATGCTGATTTCTTGTCAGAAAATTCCGAAACTTTTGTCAGGGTTTCCCTGACTTTTTTTCATACCCCTCTTTTCAAGCTATCTCTATAATCAAGACATGAGTGAATCTCGCAAGCCCGTCAGACCACCCTCACGCCTAGGCGGGGGTGCACAATCTAGAAAACCACGACGCAATTGGCAGCAATATTTAGTTCGTTGGGGTATTTTCTTGGGTAGCGCTGGCCTTATTTTATTGGGCCTGGTGATTGTTTATGCATTGGTTGTTGCCAAACCAAATCTCCCTGATTTAGACACCATCACCGACTACAACCCCAAAGTTCCTCTGCGCATCTACACAGCTGACAACACTCTGATTGGCGAGTTCGGCGAAGAACGCAGAAATATCATTGCGATTGAAGAGATCCCAAGCTACCTTAAAAATGCTGTTGTTGCGATTGAAGATGAGCGTTTTTATGAACATGGTGGCGTTGATTACTGGGGCGTTTTAAGAGCCACTCTTGCCAATTTGCGTGGCAGACTTGCTCAGGGCGCTTCAACCATCACCATGCAAGTGGCCAGAAATTTTTTCTTAACGAATGAAAAATCATTCACTAGAAAAATTTATGAAGTTTTACTGGCTTGGAAAATTGAATCCAATCTATCCAAAGAGCAAATTCTTGAGCTGTACATGAACCAAATTTATTTGGGGCAAAGAGCTCATGGATTTGGCAGTGCTGCTCAAATTTACTTTGGTAAAGATATTCAACGTATTTCAATTGCTGAAGCAGCGATGCTGGCTGGTTTACCAAAAGCTCCTTCTGCATACAACCCAGTGGTGAATTATCGTCGCGCGAAAATTCGTCAGGAATACATCCTACAAAGAATGCGTGACCTAAAAATGATCACGCCAAGTCAGTATCAATCTGCCATGATAGAAACTCTTCATATTCGTGGCATCGGTCGAGAGTTCACAACCAAAGCCGACTTTGCTTCAGAGATGGTTCGCCAACTGCTGATCAGTGAATATGGTGATGGTATTTACACCCAAGGCATGACTGTCATCACAACTATCAGAAAGGCTGAACAAGATGCTGCCTATTCTGCGGTTCGAAAAGGCATCATGGATTATGAACTTCGTCATAAATACAGAGGCCCTGAAGGCTACATCAAACTTCCTGATGATTTAACTGCAAGACAAAGAGCCATTGACGATATTTTAAGTGATCACCCCAGCAGCGATGACTTGTTGGCAGGTGTGGTCATAACAGCCAACCCAAAGGAAATTCAGGCAGTCATTGCTACGGGTGATACGGTCTCAATTAAAGGCGATGATCTAAAGCTAGGAGCGTCTGCACTATCAGACAAGGCTCAACCAAAACAACATATCAAGCCTGGCGCCATTATTCGAGTATTGTCCGTTGATGGTCGCTGGGTTCTAGCGCAAATGCCTCAAGTTGAAGCCGCTTTCGTTTCTTTAGATACTAACAATGGTGGCATTCGAGCTTTGGTTGGTGGTTTTGATCACAACCGAAATAAATACAATCACGTTTCTCAAGCGCAACGTCAGCCGGGTTCATCATTCAAACCATTCATCTATGCTGCCGCACTTGAAAAAGGCATCATGCCAAACACTCTCGTGAATGATGCTCCTCTATCAATCAGCAGCTTAGAAACCGGCAGCCAAATGTGGAGCCCTAAAAACTACGATGGTAAGTTTGAAGGTCAAATGAAGCTTCGCGCTGCGCTAGCAAAATCTAAAAATTTAGTATCTGTCAGAGTCATTAGAAAAATTGGGCCCCGTTACGCTCAAGACTTTATTCAACGCTTTGGCTTTGAAGCAGAAAAACATCCTCCTTACTTAACCATGGCCTTGGGTGCTGGTGCAGTAACGCCGCTGCAACTTGCCACAGGCTATGGTGTTTTTGCCAACGGCGGTTATCGCGTTGAACCTTATTTGATCAGTAAAGTGATTGACGCAAAAGGCAATGTTCTCTTTGAGGCAAGCCCTCAAAAAGCAGGCGACTCTAATCTGCGCGTGTTAGATGCTCGCACCGCTTTCGTGATGGATAGCCTACTTCAAGAAGTCACCAAAACTGGAACGGCGGCATCAGCCAGACCGGCTTTAGGTAGATCTGATATTGCTGGCAAAACTGGCACAACCAATGAATCAATGGATGCCTGGTTTGCTGGTTATCAATCAAATGTTGTAGCAGTTGCATGGATGGGCTTTGATAAACCCAAAAGCCTAGGTGATCGCGAGACTGGTGGTGGCCTAGCATTACCGATGTGGATCAGATACATGAAAACTGCTCTCAACGGAGTTCCTGAATCAACGCGACCAGTTCCTGCGGGCGTTTCTCAGCAAGATGGTGACTGGACTATTCCAGAGTTTGTACCTTTCTTTGGCAGAACAACGACCTTAGATTAATACTCTATATAAATTTAACCACCAAGGTAGTTTTAGCTTGCTGACTGGCTAGGCGACTTAATTCGCTGAACAGTTCAGCGCCCGTTTTTGTATCCAACCAAAGCGGCTCCGAAAGCGTGCCAGACCACTTATAGTGAAAGCCACCTTCTTTGGCTGCAACCCAAATCTCTTGTAAAGGCGATTGTGTATTCACAACAATCACGCTTTTATCTTCAAATTGAATATTCACAACATTGCCACCTTGACGTGAGATATCAAGGTCTAAATCCGTTTCCTGAAAAGCCTCTTCCAAAGAAATCTCGATGGCTTTCAATGTTTTTTCAGCAATTGCGTAAAAACCAGCGTCTGATAATGTTTCTATGTTTTTGTTCATCATTTTTATATTGGCCATGCTATAGTCAGAGATCATTTATATACTTAATCATATGCGTTTTATTGTATCTAGGACTTGGCTTCTTTGTGTAGCAATATCCCTCTTAGGATGCGGGATACGTGGCCCCCTTACGCTACCAACCATACCGCCGGCCCCGACTCAACCTGAAAAAGCAGAACCCACCGGAAAACAGTGGCCTCCTGCGAAAGATTCCAAATGAATTCAGTTCCAAGCTTAAATGGCTTCTCTATCAATAACCAAGAATGGTTTGCTGAGAATGTGCCACTATCCCAAATTGCCAAAGAATTTGGCACCCCCACTTATGTTTACAGCAGAAAAGCTCTGACAGATGCTTTCAATGCCTACGAAAAGGCCTGCTTTAAACCAAATGGCGAGCGTCGAGCACAAGTTCACTATGCGATGAAAGCAAATAGCAATTTAGCTATTTTGAATGTTTTTGCGCGCTTAGGGGCTGGCTTTGACATTGTCAGTGCTGGCGAATTAGCGCGCGTTTTAGCCGCCGGTGGCCACGCCAAAAAAATTGTTTTTTCTGGAGTAGGCAAAAGCCGCTCGGAAATGATTGCCGCACTCAAAGCCGGTGTTAAATGTTTCAACCTTGAGTCAATCCCCGAGCTTTCAAGATTAAATGAAGTTGCAGCAAGCTTAGGTCTTATTGCGCCTATTTCATTGCGCGTCAACCCGGATGTCGATCCTAAAACACATCCTTATATTTCAACGGGCTTAAAGGGTAATAAATTTGGTATTGCCTACGATGAGGTGATCAACACTTATCGCGAAGCTGCATCGATGGCTAATTGCAAAATTGTTGGTATTGATTGCCACATTGGCTCACAAATCACAGAAATCAGTCCTTATTTAGATGCTTTGGATCGAGTACTGGACTTAATTAAATCACTTGCTGATAACGGTATCAATATTCATCACTTGGATATTGGCGGTGGATTGGGCATCAATTATTCCAACGACACCCCTCCAGCAATCACCGAATTTGCCAACACATTGCTCAACCACATTGAAGCAAAAGGTTACGGGCACCTTGAAGTGCTATTTGAACCAGGCAGATCATTGGTTGGTAATGCAGGTCTTTTGCTGACCACGGTTGAATATTTAAAACCAGGCGAGACAAAGAACTTTTGTATTGTTGATGCAGCCATGAATGACTTGATGCGTCCCGCCATGTATGAGGCTTATCACGCGATTGTTCCAGTGAAGCAATCAAGTGCAGCTAATATGACTTGTGATGTCGTGGGGCCTATTTGCGAGTCAGGTGATTGGCTTGGAAGAGATCGTGAACTGAATGTTCAACCCGGCGATCAATTGGCTATTCTGTCTGCTGGTGCCTACGGCTTTACGATGAGCTCCAATTACAACACTCGTGGCAGAGCAGCAGAAGTGATGGTGGATGGATCAACGATTCATTTGATTCGCGAGAGAGAATCCATTGAGAGTCTCTTTGCCAACGAAAGATTGTTGCCGAACTAAAAAATATGCCAAGTAGCCTTTTCAGGACTCTACTTGGCATTCATGTAGCAATAATTAAAGCGTACCGTAGCTGTGCAAGCCTGACAAGAACATGTTCACACCGATGAAAGCAAAGGTTGTGACAAACAGACCTACCACTGCCCACCAAGCTGCAACGACACCTCTCAAGCCCTTCATCAAGCGCATGTGCAACCAAGCAGCGTAGTTAAGCCAAACAATCAGAGCCCACGTTTCTTTCGGGTCCCAACTCCAGTAACCACCCCAAGCTTCAGCGGCCCATAGAGCGCCAAGAATTGTTGCAATCGTAAAGAATGCAAAGCCAACAGCAATCGCCTTGTACATCACATCATCTAGCAACTCCAGGCTTGGCAAACGATCAGCCAAGATATTCTTTGTCTTTAGCAAATAGGCAATACCCAACATCGCTGCAATGGCAAATGTGCCATAACCGATAAAGTTTGCTGGCACGTGTATTTTCATCCACCAACTTTGTAATGCCGGGACCAATGGTTGAATTTGGTGAGCATCACGTGTCACGCTGTACCAAAGAATAAATGCAACGGCCGCCGCAATGATCCACAAAACAAATGAACCAAGAACCAAAGATTGGTACTTGGCTTCGTAATACAAGTGGAATAAAGCTGTTACCAAACAGAAGAGAATAAATACTTCATATAAATTTGAAATAGGAATGTGGCCAATATCAGCGCCCATCAAATAGGACTCATACCAACGCACCAACATGCCTGTTAAGCCGATGAAAACCGCTGCCCAACAAAATTTAGATCCTGTTGAGCCCATATTTTGTGAGCGGAAAAATAAATTCAAGGTATAGAAAAGTGTGCTGAAAGAGAAAAACACGCTCATCCACAAAATGGCAGACTGACTAGACAGCATGTACTTCAAAAAGAAAGCTTGATCCGCTCTCGCAAGAGCTCCGCCTTCTGGTGTTTGGTAAAAGTAGATCGCCAAGAAAGTCAGTATCGTAGAACCAATCATCAAGGTTCTGAGAGGCTTCCATGCCCAACCCAAAATGGCCAAGGCAGGAACCGAACAAAACAAAATCGCTTGTTCATAGCTATCCATAAAATTATAGAAACGAGCTTCAGCAAAGATGGCGCCCGCCAATAAAGCCAAGGCGAATAGATAGTCCATCAGACCTAGGCTTTTAAAAATATTCACAAAACCTTGTTTTAGATTTTGAAGCCAGCCACCATGAACTGTACTAACGTATTTAGTTTCCATTATTGAAAATCTTTCTGATATTTTTCAAACTCTTTTTCAAAATCCAATGTCTTTCTTGAAGTCGACATGGCAAATAGTTGCTTACCATTCGCCAAACTTCTGACCCAGATTCTTCTCTCTGGCAAATAAAACATTGCAAAAATACCCAGGGTCAATAGTAAACAACCTAGATAAACCATGTTCTTGCCAGGGGATCTGGTCACCTGAAACACGCTGGCCTTGACCTCTTCGAATGAGTCCAATTGGAAGACCAGGGGTGCAGGATAAAAGTTGGCATCTGATAAAGCGGATGTTGCAGCCTGGATAAAGCGCTGGCTTTCCATATCATTTTTAGCAGGAGGTAATTTGAGCTGAGCCCTGGCTTCCTGCCAAAGCTCCCAAATAACCCCATTCAATACTTTCAATACAACTTCTGCTGCTTTTTGTTGATCAGCTTCAGGAACAGCTTTATCAATGAATGAACCTAAAGCAGCAAAACCACCTGGCTTGATGCCAGCTTCTTTCGCTTGATTAACAGCAAACGCAGTTGATCCAGAAAATAACTCAATCGATCTCGTGGCGCTCTCTCTTAATTGAGTCAGCATTTGTGGTGCACCAGCAAAACCTGATTGCTGACCGATGGTCGCAATAAAGCGCTGCACCGCTCTTTGACGAGCACTTGGGTCTTGCAAGAGAGTTCTCAAGGTCAACCACTCATTCAAACTCAAGTTGGCATCAGCTGGTATGCGTAAATATTTAAATTCTTCGGCCGAACTTTGTCTCACGCCCAACATGAACATCGGCATTTCATCGATGAACAGTGGCTGCATATAGTTACTGTATTCACGTGCCTGCCCAGCTTCATCTCGTAATTTATATTGAACCGATGGCCCCACATTTTTTAAATCAACTGGCTTGCTGGTTTTTGCGGCAGAACCCAAACGATCACTGAATACCTTTTTTAATCCCGCATCTGATTCGTTCGTAGCAACGCCTCTGACATCAGTCTGACCTGATGCATTGGATATGTTTTCAACGTTGGTTGGTCGAAAGCCACTGAACTCGAGGGTGTAGCTTGTGCCATCACTGGACTTTAACTTGGTGCTTTGACCAACAATTCCGTTAACAAAGAAGCTTGTTTGAACAGAGTTGGCGGCGCCCTGCATTGGGTAGGCGCGCAACTTTAATTTAGAGCCGCCATCCTCAAAGCTCGACTGATAAATGGCAACGCCTCGGTGAATCATCGGCTCATTCACTTTGATTTTTGCTTCTGTTTCTTTGCCAGTATCTAAATCTTTGATGAGCACTTCGCTCATGAATAACTTTGGCATTCCAGTGCTGTAATACTCAACGTGGAATTTTTTCAATGCAATTGAAAATGGTAACTCTTGAATAATGCTGCCGCTGGTTGAGCTGAGCAATGCTGTGGCACTTGTGCCACCCTCAGGAACAAAAATATTTGCGCGATAACTTGGATTAGCTTCGCTTAGCTTATGTTCACTAGGAATATCTGAGATCAACATTCCCTGCGTGCTCTCAGGAAGAATGCTTTTCCCTCCAAACCAAATTTGCCCACGCGTGAACAAATCACCATCAAGCAAGCCGCCCAAACAAATTAAAACAATCGCGCTGTGCGCGAAGATATAACCCCATTTACTGGCAGCGCCTTTTTTGGCAAGTACTCTAGAAGAGTCATCAGAGACCAAGGTCTTCACTGAATAACCTTCTTTTGCTAATTGATTAGCAATTTTTGATGCTGCTGCTTCGTGAGAAAGATTGCCGGTAGAAAATTCAAAATGATGATGAAGTGCTCTTAAGCCACCCTCTTGAACATGCTCCTTCCAGGCGCGAACCTCGGTCAACATCTTCGGAGCATTGCGCACCACGCAGAATGACACTGATACAACCAGAAATGCCAAAATTAGCAAGAACCACCAGGCTGTGTAAACCGCAAACAATCCTAAGCCATTGAAAATTTCTGCCCAAAATGGTCCGAACTGATTCACATAGTTGGCGTAAGGCTCACCCTGCTTGATGACCGTTCCAATGATGCTTGCAATTGAGATGATAGTTAGCAAGGCAATCGCGAAGCGCATTGAAGACAACAGCTCAACGCTTGCTCGATTAAATTTCTTCAAACGACTATCAGATGCCACAAGAACCGTGTTCGCCATAACCTTCTTTTAAAAAAATAAAAAAGCCCACAAACATTGTTCGTGGGCCCTTCTTAATGAGAGCTACTTAATGAATAAATTAACGCAAGCCGGCGATGTAATCTGACACAGCTTTAATTTCTGCATCTGACATTCTAGAGGCAATTCCAGTCATCTGCACGCTGTTCTTACGCTCACCTTGACGGTACGCAACCAACTGAGCTTCAGTGTATTCAGCCCACTGACCTGATAGGCGTGGATACTGTGATGGAATGCCTGCGCCATTAGGAGCATGACAAGCTGCGCAAGCCGGCACTTGCTTAGAAGCAATGCCGCCACGATAAATCTTTTGACCTAATTCAATGCTGGCTTTATTTTTAGCAGTACCCAAGCCAGGTGTTTGCTTTTCCAAATACGCAGCAACGTTGATCATGTCTTCTTCTGTCATCATTCCAGCGAAAGCACCCATGATTGCATTAGGACGCTCTTTACCAGCTTTGTAATCTTTTAATTGCTTCACTGTGTAAGCAGCATGCTGACCGGCCAACTTAGGGTAGGTACCACCACCGCTCACGCCATTTGGACCATGGCAACCCATACATGCAGCAAGACCACGCTTTGCATCGCCTGCGTTGTACAAAGCTTCGCCTTTAGCAACATCAGGCTTTGCTGGACCAGCAGCAGGTTCAGCTGCAAATGAAGGGCTCACCAAAGATAAACCCAGGGCAATAACTAAAGTTTTAAATGTGACGGAAAATGTTTGACGCATTGTGCTCTCACCTATATGTATATGATGCGAAGATTCTTCAATCTTTATTTTTAACTAAACAACCTATTAACAGCGTTAGATTTTACAATAGGTCTAACCCTTAAACATCTATGTCGACCTTACATCAAGCACAATTTCTAGTAACCATTAACCACCTGGTTGATTTGCCCACTTGGGAGATCCCGGAGGTGGCTTTTGCTGGTCGCTCAAATGCTGGAAAGTCGACTGCCATTAACGTACTTTGCCAGCAAAATCGCCTTGCTTTTGCCAGTAAAACGCCAGGAAGAACGCAACATATCAACTTTTTCGGTATTTTAACGAAAGATAAGACCAATTTAGCGAATTTAGTCGATTTACCAGGCTATGGCTACGCTCAAGTAGACCTCAAAACAAAAAGCCATTGGAACAATCTACTTTCAAGCTATTTGCAAACCAGACCAAACTTAAAAGGCATGGTTTTGATCATGGATTCTCGTCGGGGCATGACTGATTTGGACCAACAAATGATTGAATGGTTCAGCCCAACAGGTCGCCCAATTCATGTTTTATTAACAAAATGCGATAAATTAAATCAATCAGAGAGTCGTTTGGCCCTCAAAAAGCTGCAAGAAAAGCTCAAAGAGCTCAATCCCCATGGGCCGTACACTGTTCAACTATTCTCCAGCACCAAAAGAATTGGTTTGGTTGAAGCTGATGCGGTGGTTTCAAATTGGTTGGGCATTGAGGCTTCTGCGGCACACACCAGTAATGAAAATCGGATTTCTAAAAATCTAAAACCCCAACTTTCTTCATAAGGTTTTATATGCAACTATTTCATCGTCCACGTCGATTACGTAAAACTGATTGGTCACGTCGTTTGGTTCAAGAAAATCAACTGTCAGCCAATGATTTTATTTACCCAGTTTTTTTATTAGAGGGTAGTGGCCGCGAAGAAACAGTTTCATCTATGCCAGGCGTTAGTCGCCTATCTCTTGATAAGCTCATATTGGTTGCTGAAGACTGCGTCAAACTTGGCATTCCCGTGATGGCTTTATTCCCGGTGATCCGAGCTGAACTTAAAACACCCGATGGTAAAGAAGCTTTTAATCCCAATGGCTTAATTCCTCAGGCGATCAAAGAACTCAAAAAACAATTCCCAAACCTTGGCATCATGACTGACATTGCGCTGGATCCATATACCAGCCACGGTCAAGACGGCATCATCGATGCTGATGGTTATGTTCTCAATGATCAAACCGTTGATGCACTGATTAAACAGGCATTGACTCATGCGCAAGCTGGTGCAGACATCGTCGCCCCATCTGACATGATGGATGGTCGTATTGGTGCCATCAGAGACTCTCTTGAGGCTCATGGATTTATTCATACTCAGATCATGGCTTACTCAGCCAAGTACGCCTCAGCTTTTTACGGCCCATTCAGAGACGCAGTAGGCTCTGCTAGTAATTTAGGTAAGGGTGATAAAAAGAACTATCAGATGGACCCGGCTAATTCTGATGAAGCGATCAGAGAAGTAGCTCTTGATATTGAAGAAGGCGCTGACATGGTGATGGTCAAGCCTGGCATGCCTTATTTAGACATCGTTAGAAGAGTCAAAGAAGAGCTAGGCTACCCAACCTTTGCTTATCAGGTGAGTGGTGAATACGCGATGATCAAAGCTGCAGGACAAAATGGCTGGATCAATGAAGAAGCTGTGATGATGGAATCTTTGCTCGCATTTAAGCGCGCTGGGGCAGACGGCATTCTGACTTATTTCGCCAGAGATGCTGCAAGACTTTTAAACGCAAAGAAGTAACTTAAAAGAACAGCGGAACTTGCAGTAAGTCTTATTGCAGGCGCTCTAAAAAGCGCTCTGCTTTCATAAATCCAATCACTCTTCTGGAAACTTTTTCTTCGCCGTTTGCATCAAAAAATAAAATAGCTGGCGGTCCAAACAAAGCATATTGCTTCAATATACGCTGATGCTCCGTAGTATTTTTAGTTACATCCACTTGGATCAACTGATATGCGCTCAGCGCTGCTTTCACTTTCTCGTCACTAAACGTCAGCAATTCCATTTCTTTACAAGTCACGCACCAATCTGCATAGAAATCCAATAAAACAGGTTGCCCCTTTTGCTTTGCCTGACTCAATACCGCCTCTAATTGCGCTGGAGTAGCAACTCTCTGAAATACCAATCCCGATTCCAATCGATGCATGGTTTCGTTACTTGATATCTTAGGGCTTGTGAAAATTGGAGATGCCACCCAAACTGCCAAACCAATCAAAAGTACGCCGAAAATTCTTTGAACGATTGCCATCCATGCGCCGGCTTTCGGCAACAGACCTTTGGCACCCACTGCAAATAACATCAATGGCAAGCCCATACCCAAGGCCATCACAAACAACAAAATGCCTCCCATTGGGATTGAACCTGTTTGTGCAATGAAAGCTAATACCCCGGCCAGTGGCGCAGTGACGCAAGGGCTGGCAATCAAGGTTGAAATAGCTCCCAACATGAATGCCCCAACCACGCTGCCGCCTTCTTGCTTTCCAGCAATGCGATCAATTTTGTTGTGCAGCGATTGCGGCAAGCGCAACTCGTAAAAACCAAACAAGCTTGCTGCCAATCCCAGCAACATCAATGCAAATATGCTCAACACCCATGGGTTTTGTAACCAGGCCTGTATGTTTGCTCCTAGTGCAGCGGTGATCATCCCTGCAACGCTGTACATGATCGCCATGCCCAACACATAAGATAAAGCCAGCACCGATGACCTCAGCCTAGAGATGTCGCGATGCCTGCTATTTTTTGATCCAAATATCACACTCGACATGATCGGCAACATCGGTAGTACGCAAGGCGTTAAAGCCATTGCGAGGCCCAAGATAAAAAATGAACCCAGCAAAATAATGGGAGAAATATTTTGCAGCATGCCAGTTAACAATCCAGCATCATCTCTGGCGGACCATAGATCTGATAAGCCTAATTTTTTTGGCGCAGTTGCTTGGGCATCTGCGCTTTCCTCATATAAAACGCCATTTACAACTGACTGCAGCCCCGACAGAGTGAACCTTAACTCCATTGGCGGGTAACAGATCCCCTTATCAGCACAACCCTGCAACTCCATGCTCAAGATCATTCCTGAAGTATTTTTGTTATTGATTAACGGTAGGAATATGCTGAAATCTTTTGGATAAGTTTCTAATTCTTTACCGAAGTTTTCGTCGAATTTGATCTTCCCTTTTGGAAGCTGTGGGGTACCAAGCGTTACTTCATCATTATTTTTTATTAGCTTGAACTTGATTGATTCTCGATAGATGTAATAACCTTTTGCAGGCTCTACATGCAGCACAATTTCTTGATTGGATTGGTACTCAGCCCTCACCTGGAACGCTTGCTCAGGCGCAAGAAAGTTTTGTGCATGCGCCGTTATTGCACCAAAAGTTAATGCAAGGGTAATCAGTAATTTTCTAATCATTTTTACCGCTCAACTGAGTATTTAGCCAAACAGCATAATCTGATTCAACATCACTCAACTTGATGCAAATAATTTCAGGGACATCATAAGGGTGGTTTTGTTTTAGCAGATCCATCAGCGCCTGCTTATTAGCTTCATTCGTTTTGAAATGAATTGGGTATTCTGTTGCCGTCTCAATTTGACCTTGCCAGCGATACGTAGACAAGCATTCAGCTTGTATCTGCACGCATGCAGCCATATTTTTTTCTACAGCTAAGTCG